>Ga0075125_10000152_pt1 | contig 28468 bp, 44 predicted proteins | sample AntAceMetag02UKN_FD_69810 | JGI IMG/M metagenome (GOLD analysis project Ga0075125, IMG submission 69810) | Saline lake microbial communities from Ace Lake, Antarctica - Antarctic Ace Lake Metagenome 02UKN | ecosystem: Environmental > Aquatic > Non-marine Saline and Alkaline > Saline | place... | reverse complement strand
TTGTTTTATTAACGATGCTAATTTTAATAATATAAATTTATACGATTTGAATATAGAAGATCCAGACAATAATGTATATTATTTTGATTACGATCTAAATATAGAAAATATATTAATTAGCGATTCAAATATATTCACATTAGAAGCTGATGTATTAAATATTGATTTTTCGTTAAATAATATTTATTTTGATTTAAATATAAATACACATCAAAATATAGATTGGAATAAATTTTATTATAAAATAGTAGATAATGATATAAATAAATCAACTAGTGGATTAAGCGATTTAAATTATTCAGATTTTAATACTAATAATATTGATTTTAATATAGATATATCAGATACTAATGTTGAAGATATAAGATTTTTATTTTATACTTATACAGATGTTAATAATAATACTTATGATCCATTTATACCATTGACTGGTTATATGTGGTTAAAATTTATCACAGAGGATACTACAACTATTAATATACCTGATTTAGTTACATTTGATGGTGTAGATATTACATCTGATATTAATATATCTAGTGGTAGAGTTCTTGTTAATTTTGATAGTAGTGATGATAATGAACACATATTAATAGTAACAAAAAAAAATTATGGAACTAGAACATTCAATTTAATATTAAATGATAGCGAAAATTATGATTATAATATTGGAATATTAGATAATATAAGTGGTCAAGAGATTAATTTTGAGTTTTGGGATGAATTAGCAGAAAATAAATTAAATAGTGCATATGTAATGGTTTTTATTGATAATAATGAATTAGTCGGAGCGAGACAATTAGATAGTTCTGCTTCTGGAACATTTTTCCTAAATGGTAATGAAGAAGATTATAATTTCCATATCTATTATGATTCTAGTGTTTTTTATTATGGAGCTCAACCATTAACTATTAAAATACCATTAGATGAAAAAAGTACAAGTACAACAATAACGCCATTTGATGTAGATATAACAGGTATAGGGTCTCAAGCATTTGATGCTAAAATAGCAGATTTTAATGTATTATTAATAACAAATACATTAGATACTTATAATATACAAATTTCAGACCCAGATGAAGATTATTATTCAAGAACATATAATGTTATAATACAAGGAAACCCATCAGTACAAACATTACAACCATATTTGATAGATGTTAATGGAGGATTACCTTCATTCTTCCATGTTAGAAATAAACTTAATAATGTACCATTACCAGAGGTTACAATTGAGATATATAAGAAGATTGGTGGTGGAGTTATAGAATTAGTTGAATCTATAATTACAGACTCTACAGGTACTGGTGCGGCTGTATTATATACATTAGACAACTATGAATTAAAGTTCTATTTTGAAGGAGATTTAATAAATCAACCCTATATGAATCCTGCTAAAATAGAAGCAAGTACATCAGATTATTATGTGTATATAGTAACTGATATTACAACAGTTATTACAACTCAAAATTTCATATATATTTCAATTAATAATAATGCGGCATTTAATTATAAAACTGATCTAAATGAATATAATATTGATATAAATATAAATGGTGCTGGTATTGGAATTATTAATAATATTATTACTAATGATGGTAATATATTAATAGATATGAATTATACTGGTGGTGCGTACAGTAGTGGTGGTTTATTTGATTATAATTTAAGCGATGCCAATATAGATACTTATAAACCAATAGTTGCGTGTGTATATATTTATGATATAAATAATTCATTAGTAAAGACTACATGTAATAGTATGACAGCAGTAGACAGGACTTCTAATTGGAATCCTTTCGCACATTTAATGTTATTCTTTGAAGACCAGAGTGATTTTGCAAAAGGTTTATTTGTAATATTAATAATGTTAATAGTTGTAGCAGCTGTAGCAACAGTAAATAGATCACCAATGGCATTATATATCATTGGTTCAAGTGTTATAGGTATATTTTTAATAATGGGATTCTTCAATCCAATGATGACTACATTAATTACAACTGCAGTAGCATTAGGATTTATTTTCTTACTTGCACGTAAAGGAGAGGGGAGTATATGATTGATAGAATATGGATTATACCAATGATATTAATAATAACAATCAATACTGGTTTTATGATATTTAATGGTCAATTACCACCAGAAGCACGGATCCCTGATTTGGAATCAATATTTGTAGATTCATCAGCAACAACGGCAGACGGAACTATTAAAAATACATATGATTCAACAACAAACACAGGAAGTTCATTTATATCTCAAGAGAACAGAGATTCTAGTAATATTGGGTTAGATACGGCAGGATTAATAGATAAAGTTAATGCGGCAATTGGATTTGCTAAAGGATTTGCATTCGCATATGTAAATGTTTTATACGCAATAGGATTACCAACTATATTAATATTAATTATAGCAGTACCAATTGGTTTTTTAGAACTTTTAGGGTTTATATATATAATGTCTTTAGTAATACAAGCTCTTGGAGGATTATTAAAAATATTTTAAGTGATTATTATGGTTGAACCTACTATTACAATAACACAAATGTTCCAGTTTGTTGGGATTAGTACATTCGGTTTAGAGGGTATTGCACTTTCGATACTATTACTTAGTTTGTATGTAATATTCGCTATTAAATATTTGCCTGGATGGTTAGCAATAGTTTCAGCTGTTGTATTACTTACTCCATTGGCTACTTATTTTTACTTTCAATCTATGTTATTTATTGCATTTGCAATATTACTTGCAGGATTAGTTGTTGCACTTGCAAAGATATGGAGGATTGGATAATGTTAAGTCATTTAGAAAGATATGCACCTAAAACAAAGGCTAAAATAGGTGATATTGTATACAAGGTATTCAATGGTCAATTGACTACTAAACAAGGCAAAGAAAGACTAACTAAACACGCAGAGGGTATAAAAAGATATAGTTTAAAATATGATAATATAAAACCAATTTTAAGCAAAATAACTGAAACAAAAAAATATTTGGACAGAATACAAAGAGGGCGAAAATAATGGAATTAGTAACTGATGTATTAAAATATGGATTTATGGCATTTGTTGTAATGCTTATTGAATTTATATTGATTAATATAATACAAGGTTTGGAAAACACAGGGTTCTCATATTCAGATACTGTATTATTTTTGTTATATTTATCATTACCATTAACAATGATGATGTTAATATATATATTATATAATAAACATTTCGGAGAAGAAGCTTTTAATTGATTTTACTTACCAATTATAAAAAGATTTGGGATAATATACCCATTTGTAGTCTCTATATATAAGTTATATTTTGGGATATATACCCATCTATGGTAAGTGTCTATTCCTTCTACTATAAATTTTTTATTAATACTATTTGGTTTACAGTCATATTCTAATATCTTATAGAAATCTAAATAATTAGTATATCCACATACAGAAATCGCATTATAATCTAATTTATTTAAAGTTTCTATTAAATTCTCACTGAATTCACTACAATCATAAACCGAGCGTTCATATTCTGTTAAAGATGCATTTTTTAATGCTATATCTTCAATTAATTTAATATCATCATAATTGTTTAAAAAAGTAGACATATACCCTAGTAAAAACGATAATATTAGTAAAAAGAAAAATAACAATAATATTTTGTAACTAAACATATATAAATCACCCTATCCTATTATATACACTGTGGGGTTATCTTCTAACCCTCTCTTGCCCCGCAGTACATTATTCTATGTTTATCATATTCTTCTAATATATCACAGTTTTGGTCTATTGTTAAGTTTTTAGATGTTATTAATATGCTATTTTCATAATTATAATATTCTTCGGTATGACCAAAGTATTGTGGCTCTTTTTGTGTGTGATACCATATAAAATAACCCAGACCCCAATCGTTAGATAATCTTATATTATAATCTTCAGAATATTGCACTGCAGTATCAATCATATTAAATGTATCATTGGTTGGTGCAAACATCAATATTGAAGAGATACCAATAAGAATTGTGAATCCTAATAAAATCCAGAACATTAAAAACTTAGATTTTCTTTCTTCATCTTTATCTATGTGTTTAATATACAAAAATATACCTATTATCATGAACGGCAAAACATGGATTCCAAACTTTCCATTTATCAGTGCTAAACCTAGGGTAAATGCTGCAAATATCTTAATAGATATCTCTTCTTTTGATTTAAATATGAAAATACCAATAATTGACATAAACATATACAAAATTGCTATAATTGGCATATTTTCCATCACAGACAAATTTGGTAAAAGCGACATTGCAGTGCTTATTAGCTTACTATTGAATAATATTACCGCAATTACTAGATATGGAGTATAATAAAGTGAAGAAACACCCAAAAATACAAAGTATATTACTGCGCCTTTCCAAAAAAGGCACGAAATACCTACTAAAAACACTGATATTGCGTAATCTTTTAATGATCTAAATTTAACAAACTTAATAAAGTAATAAATACTCCCAAAAAGCATTGGAAACGCCAAATGATCATCCTCTAAATTACCAAAGAACTCAAAAATAAGATATAATGAGGAAAAAGATATTAAAACAAATAACCAAGCGTTGTATTTATCTGTTTCATATATTTCTCCTATCTTATATAGTATAAATAGTGTGATTAAAAATAATATCATTTGTATTGCCTTTAATATTAATATATTACAAAGTAATATTGAGAAAACAAATTCAGAAAGTATTGGTGCATCTATAGGCACATCAAAACATATGTTATTAATGAAGTAATATGTATCTACACCAGCTATATAAGGCCTAATTAACAAAACTATTGCAACAAGCACTAGTATTGCTACTATTATATACTGTATATATCTAGTTTTTATCATATAATCTCAAGCCTTCTTAATATCCATAAAACAAATATAATTACAAATGCACTTCCTAAAATACTCACTAAATCCATATCATTCGCCTTTTTTAGTGTATTTATCTATTTCTGAGTAACCAACTACTTTATGTTTAATACTAGCTAACTTTAAACCCCAACTAGCGCCTCCATATCCTGAAAATGTATCAAATAATCTAATAGCTTTATCCATCTAAATCATTTCCTTATAAGATTATAATTATCTAAAATTGCACTCATATATGCATATAACCATACCATATTCATTATTGATATTATAATAATTGCGGGTGTTCTAAATTCACTTATATAATATGAACCAAATATAAATATTAGAGCTATAATTAAATTAAAAAAACATACTCCAACTAATATTTTTGTATTTTTTTCTTTAAGTCTTTTATTTTCATCCATTTTCACACTCTCCAAACTTTTACTGTGTCAGAATACCCATAAGATATTTAACACATTTTTCTCCATAAATTTCATCAATTTTACGCACGTTCACAATAACCCTATTTTGAAACAGTGTATTTTGATGATTTATAATATTTTAATTCGAAATAATTTGCAAAACCAACAAAAAATACAGAGAGGTATATGAATGCTATAGTAATCTCACTAAATATTAATGCTATTAAAAATAACAATAATACACCAACACTAAATACAAACGCTCTAAATTTATGTTTAGATATATCTTCATTAATAATTTTTATATATTCAGTTTTGCTTACTTTTATTAATTCCACTTAAATCACCTTTTTTCTTTCTTTTAATATATTTATCTATTTTCTTATCTAAAAATTTAGGCATAGGTAAAGCTACTATTATAAATTCTATAATACCAAATATAAGTTCACCTATTATTTCTAAAGCCACTTCAATCACTCCTATTATTCATCCTCGTTTAATATTGAAGTATTAAAATCTAAAGTATACCTACAATTTCTACAAACCAATGTTACACTTGGAACATTACTAAAAGCATTTGGTATATCTTGTGATTGAAATATTTCTCTTCTTGTAAAGCCATTTACTAATTGAAAATTATTATTTCTACAAATAGGACAATCAATTTTTGTTCTTTTAAGACGCTTTATAATATATTCTTCATTAAATTTATTTAGAGACATACCATTCACAACCCATGCTTCTTAATTATTCTATATATAGTTGAGGGGCTTAACTTAACCTTCTTAACCTTACCTTCTTTATTAGTATACTTATATTCACTCAATATACCAGATATTCTTCTACATCCTACACCAGGCATAAGATCAGATACTTCTTTTATATCTTTGATTATTTTATCTACACCTATCAAATCAATATAACTTACTCTACCCCATTCTACTTTATTGCCTTTACGCACTGCAGTGTCCTTCTTGATATTGTATGTTTTCTTTACCTTATCGCTTGTCTGTATTCTTTGAAACTCAGATATCGCAGCCATACTTGTCTCAGTGAATCTTTCTTCTGCATTCTCCATTGTGATGAATTGGTTTTCATTAACAGAGTATATTCTAACCTTTGATTCCGACATCTTCTTAAAGAAGTGTAGGAACTGTTCAACATCTCTTGCTATCCTATCCTTAGACCATACAACAACTATACCAAACTTATTTAATACAGTTTCATTAATCATTTTATTCCATGCAGGTCTTTTCCAATTGCCACCACTGAACCCATCATCTTTGTAACGCTTGTGTTCTGTGATACCTTGAAGTTCTTCAATTTTAGTATCACTAAGAAATTCATTAATCCTTTTAACTTGTGTTTTAATACCAGGCGCTTTGCCATCTTCCTTAACACTCTTACGCGCGTATATTACATAGTTATCATATTTACTCATTCTACATCACTCACATCTTTAAGGTATCTATCTTCTTTTCTTTAACTACTTCTATTTTTTCTTCTTCTGCTATGTATCGTTTGTATTCCTTACGTATTCCTTTCTCTATGTTTAAAAACTGAACCATATCATCTTCTATTGCTTGGTTTCTTAACCCTTCGTCTTTGATGCCTGCGTATCTTGACTTGTTTAGTATCTTTAACTTCTCCATTCTCAGATGTTTAATGAATAACATTGAATTATACTTAGATTTAGAATGCTTAATACCTTTCAAATAACCTTCTAGTGCCTCTAGGTTAGCTTCTAAAATTAATTGGTCGATTCGATAAGATTCTGTTAACGACTTGAAGTCAGGATGAGAAACATACTTGGCCATTAATGATGGTGGCAAGGCTGCTGTTGATGTTATCCTTCCACTCTTTAATGCATCCACATAGGTCTTTAGATCAATGTAAACTTCTTGTCCTGTAAGCTCTGTAACGCGCTCTACCAAATTATTCTTTTTCAACAAGTAGTAAACACATCTCGCCAAAATTAATTCTCTTTGTCTCGGAGTTCCGTACCCATATCTTTTATGCATCTTATTCGCTTCTTTAACAATCTCAGGAAAAACTTCAGTACAAAAATTAATTAAGAAAATTCCATTACTGTGGTATTGGTTTGACAGATGCTTCTCTCTTGAAACAGACCAAGTTAAATCTGAATAAAAATATTCCATTGTTCTTAATCTTATTTCTGCTGCCATAAGTCTCTCTTTAATTATTTCTAAACTATCAAAATCATTTCCAACAAAATCACTTTTATTAATTACTTCATCCACAATAATCACCTCTTATCTCTAATTTGTATTAATTTCTTTTTCAGATTTTCCATGTCATCAAAATCTATTTTAATTGCAGATTCAGACATTCCTCTTCTTGTAGTTCCATCTACGATAATTGTTTCTTTCTTATTTTTATTAATATCTTTTAAAATTTTTCTTAACATCTTATCCATCTAATCACCTAATCTAAAAATATAAACACTATAGCAGCTGCAACAAAAATTACAGATAAAAGGAATAAACCTAAATCCCATAACCCGCCTTCAATGTTTTGACCTGATAAATTTTGTGATGTTAAAACTTCAGATACAATTGTATACATCACTGCCGAAATAATTAGGCTTGAACCCAAAACTTGCACAATTTTAAGTGGATCTTTTAGATTTGAGCTTGATACATATTCATCTTCATCTAATTCATCTAAATCTAATTCTTCATCATCTGATCCATCTACGATAATTGTTTCTTTCTTATTTTTATTAATATCTTTTAAATTCTTTCTTAACATTTTATCCATTCAATCACCTATAATAAATTCCTTATATATTATATTTTTGTTATCTTGTTTATAACATTCTATTAATAAATTACCATTATCTAAGTTATAATGACTCATAATACCTTCATAATTATTATCTATACAATAAGTATTATATGAAGGAATTTCATATAGAAAATGATGTAAAGCTCCTCCTAAACCTATTAGAATTAACAGAAATGCAAAAAATAATATTACTATACTCTTATCCACTTCAATCACCTTTTTTTGACAATTGCTTTATTATATTGCTTTTGACAATATTTACATTCAACCATACTTAATCCCCTCTCTTTTTAATATATATTATAATAGCAAAGTGTTTATAAACCATGCTATTATGACACGATAATTACCTCGTTGATATAGATAATCCAGTGTGTGTTGCGTATACTTTTTTGAAATCCTTGAATGGTGTCATTGCAAAATTATTATATGTTGTAAATTTATATTTATTACAAAACTTCCATTGCATGTTTCTGCCTCCGTTTTTTTAAATAAAAATATGCTATTATTAATAACGCTCCTGCCATTAATATTGCTTCAAATATACTTATCTAATCACCACCAACCTTTTTATATTTTTCAACTAATTTTTTATATTCTTCTGCTTGATTCATATTTCTATTTAATATATAAACACCGAACATACCGAATAAACAAAATATTATAGTGAATATATATTGTTCATAATATACATTAAATATAATCATAATTATACAGAATGCTAAGTTTAAGTAAGACCATAAGAATGCTCTTTTGATTTTTGATCCTAAATCTTCTAATTGTTTACCAGTCTTTTTTTCTTCCATTCTAATCACCTTCTCTAGACTTAATAATAAACTCATCCAATAACTGAGCACTTTCAAGTTTATATCTTGCTTTTAATCTTACCCTGTTCTTTGTTAATATATTTTTTCTATTCTCTGCGTAATATTTTCTATATTTTTCCTTTAAAGTTTCTTTGTTTTCGTCATAATATAATTTACCGTATTGTTTCAATTCCTCCTTATTATCTTCGTAATATAGTTTGCCTAAGTTTTTTATTTTTTGTTTATGTTTTTCTCTATATCTTTTTTGAATCTTTTTTACTTTTGATGCGTTGTTTTTATAATATTCTCTTCTATATGCATTTGATTCATCTTTTGTCATCATTTCTTATCACTCTCTTTTTTATATTCTTCTATACACCATGAAATAAATAATACACATCCAGTAAACACTGAGATGCACATAATTAATAATAATAATACTGCTACTTCAATCACTATTATTCACTCTCTAATGAATTATAATTAATAAAATTTGTATCTTCTAAATTAATATAATTACAACCTTCTAAATCGCATACATATGGTTTGCCATCACAATAATAAAAATCATGGTTCTTTATTGAATTTCCCTCACAAAAATCAGAAACTATATTACTTTTTTTAATTCCATAGTTTAGTGTAACACCTAATACAATAACTGCTATTGTTATCATAACCAATGCTATACCTACAGCAGATGGTTTTATTTGTCCCCTATTTTCTTTACTCACTCTCATCACCCTTTTGACACTCTTCACATATAAAGTTACCAACCATTGATGGTTGCATTCGCTCCTTGCCACACTTGTTACACTTCATTATAATGTAATCAATGTCGTTGTAATACACTATAAATCACTTTGGAATTGTTCTTTTGCATGCTGTAAAAATTTTTCATAAATTTTAATATCTTCTCTTCCAACTAAACTGTATAAACTACTCATTTTATTCACCCTCTATTTCTTTATTCATATATATTAAAAAACCAATGTCTTTATATACCCAACCTTTTTGACACGTCTATTTATTAAATAAATTATTACTTTTTTATGTTTCCAAACCCTAAAATCTTTTTTGTTTCTGCTGAAGTAAATGTTTTGGTATTTTTAGCACATTTCATTTCGTGTTTTGCAGCTTTCATCACCAACTTTACTTCTTCAAGTGTTGTATAATTATCTTGTTCATAATCTCGTTTTGATTTTTCTACTTCATTGGGATTAAAACCTTCTATCATTAGAGCTATTTTGTCTTCTAACTTCTTAATACTTTGTTCTAAGCTTGGAATTTCTATATTTTTTTGTTGATCTAAAGTATTTAATTCTTCTATTTTAGACTCTAACTCTTTGATTGCTCTAAAAGCTATATCCAATGTTTCCATACCTAATTTATTATTTATTCTAATTCTGTTGTTATCTACTTTTATTTTATCTAAATATTTACCCATAATAATCACCTTCTAGCTAATTCATCAAACAACTGTTTATTATTTTCCATGAATTTGTTTATATTTTCTTCTTTTATTTTTAATAATTTATTATAGTCTTCAAGTGTTACAAATTCTTCGCTTTCTCCAAAAACGCCTTCTTTTTTTATAATAAATGTATTTATAGTTTTTCCATCACCTTCATCTTCTGATGAATATATTTTACCTAAATATTTATTTACCACTACTTATCACTCTACCCTTTCCTTTTTAAAGTTTTGTATATATTGGAAACACTTTTGCACTTCATTCTTAATAACATCTATACGGCCCTTTTCTTCTGATATAAAATCCTTATATTGCTGTTCTATAAATGCAGGAACTAATTTAAATTTTTTACTAAACATCATTGGAAACTTATTTACCATAATATCTGAGAACTCTTTAAATTGGATTTCTACATCAGGAGCTACTTGATATTTTAGTAATTGTGCTTCTAACTGTATAATCCTAGCATTTAACAATTCGTTTTTCATATGTTCCTCATAATACTTAGAACCTTCATTCATATCTGCTATTGATATCATAGATTCAATCTGAGCACTATATTTTAAACCTGTCTTGCTCATCATATCTTCTATACGTTTTATAAATGGGATTGTAAAATATAATGTCTTTGTTTTGATACCGTCTTTATGTACAATTGGCCGTGCCATTATTAATCACTTTCTCCAGCAGCTCTTACGAACTCATCTAATAATTCTTTTTTGTCTTTTGCATTGTTTTCTTTAATATATTTTTGTCTTTTTAAATAACGCTTTCTACAACATGCTAATATTTTTGATTTATTTTTAAAATAATACATTCTATAGTATACCTTTTTTTGTTCTTTTGTAATCATATATATTCACCATTATTTCCCACTTTTAGCTTTTTTTATAAATTCATCTAATAATATTTTTTTGATTAATTTATCTTTTTCCCTAGATAATTTTATTCTTTTAGTATGCTTTAGAATAATATCTTCTCTATGGTTATAATAATATTCGTTTGTTTGTTTGTTAATTTTTGTTTTATTTTTCTTGTAATATTCCATAGAATATTTTTTGCATTTTGTTTTATTATTTTTGTAATATTCCTTACTAATTTTACTTAATTCTTCTTTAGTTTTCATATTTATTCACCCTTTAATCTATATATTCCTGCTTTTGGTTTATATATGTCTCCCTTTAATTCCATATCATTTAAAATATCGCTTAATTTTTCTTTTGTTATATAGTAATTAGATACATCATCTAATATATCCCTAAATTCACAATCATTATTATTTCCTATGAAATCATTTACTATTTTATATTTATCTAATTCCTTATTTGACTTTCCAATATATAACATGTTTACATCTACATCATCGTTTTCTACATCTAGTATTACTTCTCTTAATGAATCCGCCAATATAGCTTTTGCAACCTCTACATCTTTCTTACGTACTTTAGATGAAAGACAGAGTCTAGCGTGTGCCTCAGCAAGTCTAACTATAGTGGGTATAAATCTTCTGAAGATACTTGGACTCCCGGTTTTATCTGATGCTTGTTTTACCTTTAAATAGAAATCTAAAATATTACTGTTTAATTTATCAGACATTGTTGGACTAATTGTTTTTGAATATGCAATATACTTGCGGAGTAGATCCGCCTCTATAATTTCTTTTTCAATTTTCTCTTTTGCATGAAAATTAATCATGCCCTCTGCAATAGCACGTTCTTCTTCTATAGGTAAATTATCTTTAAGTAAATAAAACAAATCAAATCTTGATAACAAAGATGGTGTTATATTTGCTTGATCTACAAATGATTTGTTAGGATCGTACTTAGAATATTTAGGATTCGCTGCTGCTAATATACTTACCTTGGCATTCATTGTTTGATTTATTCCAGCCTTGCTTATTGTAACTGTGCCTTGGGCCATACATTCATGTAATGCGGATCTTTCTTCTTCATCCATCTTATCAAATTCGTCGATCATTACAATACCATTATTTCCTAATACCAATGCTCCTGGTCTAATTGACCATTGATTACCACTAAAATCATCTTTACATACTGCACCAACTAATCCAACCCCCGAAGTAGTTCTACCAGCAGTATATATTGATTTAGGTGATAATTTACTAGTAGATAAAAGAAATTCACTTTTACCAAGACCTGGGTCTCCTAATAATAAAATATGTATATTACTTCGTTGTATTCCATCACGCTCTGTGTCCTCATTACCACCAACCATTTGCAGTGCTATACCTTTCTTCACATTTTGATATCCACAGATGTGAGGCGCTAAAGATTCTGAAAATAATGTAAATATATCCTTTCTTTTGGATAATTCTTTTATTTTTAATATGTCTTCCTTTGTTACTTCCATATTATAAAAGTCATCTTTTGTATTCGCAACATCTATTGCTTTTAAATATGGTTCTTTAAAAGTTTCTTTCTTATTTTCTTTTATTTGATATTTACCAGTGAATACAACTTTTTCACCCACAGAGAAGTTGTTTATTTTATCTTCATCTATTAATATATCTAAGAAGTGTGCTATTTCACCAGCTTCTAAATTATCTAATGATTCCTGTATACGTATCTTCTGGGAATTAATATATTCTGTTTTGTCTTCCAATAAATACAATTTTTTACATCCGCAAGTACAAGATTTTAATTTTTTTAATTCGAAATCATTTTGTTCTAAACCAACAATGGCATTACAATCTTCACATTGATAATATCGTTTGTATTCACGAGGTATAAGAAGTGTATATTGTCTAACTAGGCCTTCTACTGAAATAAGTTTATTAATATGATTTACATTTACTTCTTTAATAGGTTTAACCTTTCCAAGTGGTATATTATCAAATTTTATCTTATATTTGTTTTTATTACCTGTATGTTCATCTTCTATAAATGGATTAACAGTTGTATCAATTATAGATCTGATTAATGTTATTATACCATCTGTATTAATCAGAAATTCACTATGTAATTTTATATTAAATGATTCTAATTTAGATATATCAATAACTAGAGTATCTAATTTACCTAATAATATACTATCTATTTGATTAGAATAATATTTCTTCAAAAAATTAGTTAATGTATATAATGCATCTTCTTTAGCATCTGAATTTTCAAGGTTTAATTGTGTTGGAATTTCATCTAAATCATCTTCTTTAATATCTACATAATTCATTTTTTTTCACCCTATTATATACGTATAAAACTCTGTTTTGTTATGTACACAAAACTCTATTTTTAACAAATTGTTATAATAATACATCAAACTATTATATATATCAATACCCAAAAAAACCAAAAAAAATATAGAAATTTAGAGATAATTTAAAATTAATGAGATAAAAGTGTTAAATTATGTATAGGTTAAAAATGTTAAAAAAAAAGGTACCTATAGAAAAAATTATGGAAAGAATTAGTTATTTAAATAAATATATAACTATTACTAATTTAATTACCTATAGTAACCTTTTTTTGCTACTTTACAATATAATTATTTTATTTTTTAAATCATTTATTATAGTTTAATTTTCATTCAAATATTTTTGTATTACTAAGTGCATAAATATAATTAACTATTTTTACTAAGAATTAGAATTTTATTTAGAAAGAGAGGTGGGGCTTTTGTCCCACCTAATCTAACAGAGTTTTTAACGTATATTTTTTGGGTGATATAATATATATTATTTTATATATTACTATATATATAAATAACCGATATCTTTATATATATTATGGTGCTTATATATATATGAAGAAGGGAATTTCCAATTTTAATTATTCACCCGATAATATATACTCTATTCCCTTCTTTGTTTATACTTATAAAAGGGATGATTTAAAATGACTGAAGAAATTAATAATAAACCAGAAGCAACATTCGAAAGATATCCGTTAGAGCTTAATGTATGGAAGAATAACGGTATTATATCTTATGATATTAGTAAGAAATATAAAAACAAAGAAGGAGAATGGAAGAAAACAACTTCATTCAACCAATACGATACACTTAATATTATAGACTTGTTAAAAAATGTAGAAAAAGAGTTTGGATGTAATATTAAATTAAATAAGTGAATAATATATGAAAATAATAAAAGAACGTGAATATGATTCATCAGAAATTGATAAAGAAGAAATAATATCTTATTTTGATACTACTGTAACTAAATTAGGTACTGGTGCGCACGCAATAGTACCAAAGGCACATCTAAATAAGAAAGTTATAGTATTAGTTAAGAGTGATAAAAAATGTTAGGATTAGTTAAAAAAAAGATAGCTGGAACAATGGTAAAACAATTCTTTAAAAATACAGCGAAGAGACTTAATATAATGAAAGAAAACATAGATAAACAAAAGTATAATGATGATGATATTAAATTTGTTGAAGCATTTATTGCTGCAATGACTAATCTAAAAGATAATATAGAAGAAGGCTATAATAAACTAAGATCTCCAAATCTAGCACATAAGAAAAATGAAGAATTAGATGCAATAGATGGAATTATAGACAAAGCACAATATATTGTGGATCATTACAAAGAAGAACACAACATATTGTTAGATAAGAATTTCAAAGAGTTGGTTTATATATTGAGACACACGAAGGTATAGTTATGAATTCAAATTTAATAATTCAATTATTGCGTTTAGCGTGGATAGCAAATATTTTCTTCGCTAGTTTTTTTATAGTAATGTATTTAAAAAATCATGTTGGGAAGCAGATAGACAATATATCTCAAAGATTATTTATTAAACAACAAGGCATTAAATTATCTAAAGAGCAGAAAATGGATTCACTTAAGAATTTAGGTTTTTATATATTTGACTATATTTTAATGCTTGGATTAGTAGGCACTACGTTTTATTATTATTGGATTTATACAGTATTTGGATTAAAAGTTTGGTATTTTGCAATAGGGATATATATTATATACTTTATAATTAATTATTGGTATAAAAAAAGAAAAGAAAAAAAAGAAGAAAGCGATTAAACTCTCTTTAAAAATGGTAGTCCTGTTTTTTCTGATTCAACTACTTTAAAACCACTTGGTTTAGCAATTGAGCCAATACTCTTCTTAGAAAAAAATCTAAGTGTAGAACCTCTTTTAGTCTTCTTTTCGTGTAAAAAGTATTCACACCCTTTTTTGTTTTTATATTTAAAACCCATACAAAAGCCTCCTTAGTTTGAAAAATAAACCATAATAAGATAATACCTTTGATATTTAAAACACTATCTAGGTTTTTATATATATTATAAACATAGCATTATAAAGATCGAAGTACTACTTATTATTATTAATAATATTAATAGGTGATTATATGAGCGCAATAGATCCAATAGTAAATAGTGGAAAAATGGGATTAGCGGTATTTATATCGTTTATCGCATTTGGAATGATAATTATGGGAATAGCAACATCAACAGCATTGAATATGGATGGTAGTAGTGCCGTAGGGGACGTAATGAACCCAATGGTTGAGAACCTAAGTGCTGGTGATTATAATATAACAAATGTAACACAATACGAAGGAGATGGTTTATTTGTTAATTCAATATGTTCTAACCCTGGTGTAAATGAGGCGTGTAGTTCAGGAAAACTTATATTCCAATCATTCGAAAATGTTGATGGAAATATAGAAGAACTTCAAGTATATATGCAATTTTTAAATTTCGTTGATGATGATAACGAATTTCATGGTGGTTTATTATTAAGTGGTGGCCCAGTTAATTCAGAAGAAAAACAATTATTAGCAATAACGCCATTTATAGATGAAAATTCTAACATAGAATCCATTCAAGTATTATTCCCAGATATGAATTCTGAACAAGATACTAGTATTGATATATCAATTGGGCATGATGATATATTTTCAATTTATCCAGATGGTATAACAATCGCTGCAGATGTAGAATATGGTGATGGGTATTATATTGCATTATTCAATGGTGATACGACATCTGTAACACCTACTGTTTTATGGTCTGAAGAAGTTGATGAAAATAGGACATTATTAATCGAACTTGATATTTTAAGTCAGGAAACAGAAGGATCAGATACAGGTGGTTATAAAATACAAGGATTATTCCAAAGAGGCCCAGGAGCAGATCTTAATCAAATAGGGACAACTAGTGTTATTAGCACTTTTGAGACTGATGCTGGTATGGATGCCGATTTCAATATAGTTGGTAATGATCTACAAATACTTGGCACTGGTGTTGCTACACACATGAAATGGCAAATCAATTTTAAAGAGATTAGTATTAGATAATAATACTAATTCTTTTTTTTCTTTTTATTTTATAAACTAAAATCCTCATTTTAATTCATATTCCTAACCAAAAACCATCTGACACGGCAAACATTTATATATTAGTCTTAATATATATCTATTATAGAGTTATAAAAAGGTCTTTCCTTTTAATAATTTTTATGTGATGATATGATGGCTGACCCTATTAAAATTGTAAATGTTTTGGGTTCAAGTTTAATTATAGCTGCTGTAATGTATTTGGTTGTTGAACAAGTGTTAGATAGTCAAAACATTGAAGGCGGGTTATGGGATTTAGGTTTATTCCTTTTATCTGTAATTCCTGTTGTAGCAGCTGTAGTATACATCTTCAACTAGTTGAGGAAGTATATAAGCTCGAACACTCTCGAGGTGGCACGGCCGATACGTGCAGGATTTGATCCTTATGAATATGGTATTGTTTTTAGTAATTTTGTTAGTAGGTTTATTAACACTTGTTTATGGTTTGTACGAAAAACAAATATTATTAATATTATTCGCGGCAGGAACATTCTTTTTTATAGCTGCAGTATTAACATTCATAGGGGTAGATACAAATGTCGCGACAAATTCAACGACTATTGCGACAATAATAGATTCAAATACTACTCAAATAGACCAAAATATATCTTATCAAAATTTAACTACTTCTAGTGATAATGGTATTAATATGTTAGCGTGGTCTAGTTTGGCTATTTTTTTTTTATCCTTATTATCGGTCTTTTACATAATGTATAATGATAGGCCAAAGCCTGTTAAAAGGTGATTAATAATGGAAAATGGATTTTTAGTTATAATTGTATTTATAATATTAGCTGGAGTTATCGGTGGTTTAATAGCAATAAGCTCTTCATCTCAACCATTATCTAGTGGGACTTATATTTTAGAAAATACAATAATCGATTGCAATGAAAAAGGTTTATATGTTACAGAATATAGTAGTGGATATGAAATTAATACAACATCAACAGCAGAAGATTTTAATGAGGGTGAATATGAACAAACTAATTTTGATATAAATTTACATTTAGATTTAAATGGAACTGAATATTATAGTGATGGGAATTATATATCCCAGATTTATCCCACTTATATAGATATAAATTTTGCATCTATATTGTTAGACACAGGAACAGATTATGGGTTTACTTTATTAAATGATAAAAATACAACAGGAGATATAAATATGGCAAATAACCAATTATTATTGCACATGGATGATAATTTTGGCGGAGAATATGATGAAAATAGTGGTACATTGGCATTATATCATTTAAATGAAATAGTAAGTGGAACTACTATTGAAGATGATTCGGGAAATGATTATGATGGAACAATAGGGAATACACCAATAATAAGTAGTGATGGGATATTTGGTAATTCATTAAAATTTGATGCAACAAATGAATATGTTAATACAGGTAGTTCTTGGGATGAAAATATCTCTGATAATGCAACAATATCATTTTGGATCAAACCCGCACGATTAAGTGGAGCTAAAAGAATAATATGTAGTGATGTATGGTACTCTAGCTTAGGGCAGATGTGTATACACACAAATAATCAATATATATACTGGCAATTAGGAGTTACAGGTGTACCTAATATTTGGGCTATTTTAACTTTAAACACTTGGCAACATATAGTAGTTACATGGGATAGACCAAATAATACCATGGCAATATATAAAAATGGTGTATTAATAAACCAAAACACAGCGGTAGGGGCGGGAACAATAGGGGCATCTGCCGATATTTTTATAGGTAGCTGGGGAAATACTTTGTTAAGTAATATGGATGAAATAGTTGTATGGGATGAAACAAAGGATTTAAATGAAATAAAAGAAATTTATGCTAAAGCAGATAAAACAATTAAAGATGATTCAGGAAATGATTATGATGGAACAGTAAATTCAGGTAATGTAGTATCGATAGATAATGGGGTTTTTGATAAAGCTATTGAATTAAATGGTGCAGAAGATATTAATTTTGGATATATAAGTAGAGTAAATGATTTAAATGAATTTTCCTTTTCTGCATGGATTTATCCTCGTGATAAAAATAAGAATATATTATTTAGTTTAAGTGATGATAGTTCAGGAAATGGTATGAGAGTAGGATTTAATACAGATGGGTTTCCACATTTAGAATTTGTTGTATTTTCGAGTAGTAGAGCGACAGAAGTAACAAAATATATTAAAACTGATGTGGAAACAAATGATTTAAATAAATGGCAACATATAGCTTGTACAGTTAACACTAATATAGACTCAAATAATGTTAATTGTTGGTGGAATGGAATAAAAGAAGAAACTGATTGGGAAACATTAGAGGGATCTATAAGAAATGAAGGTAGTTTAATCCTCGGGAATATATACCCTAATATAATAAACCAATGGGATGGATATATAGATGAATTTGCGTTTTGGAGTGAAGAATTGAGTGAAGATGATATAATAAATATATATAACTCTAGTGCAGGAGAAATAAAAGTAAAAACTAGAGTATGTGCTGATGATAATAATTGTGAAAGTGATTGGACATATATTAATGCTGGAGAGAAGATAAAGAATAATACTGAATATATATTAAATTATGATGAAAATATAAATTACCAATATTTAATTGAATTTATATCTAATAATAATATATTATCTCCAATAATAAATTCAGTTACAACTAAATATTACTTAGATAAAGAAACATTATCAATAAGTGCAGATATAGTTCCCTCTGAGACAGATGTATATAGGCTAGGGAGCTCAGATAGGCGTTGGAAGGAGTTATGGGTGCAAGAGGTAATAACTACCTCTGATAAGAAGAAGAAAGAGGATATAGAAAATGTAGAAATAGATGAAAACGATTTAAAGGATATTAAAATTAAAAAATTTAAATATGAAAGTGATAAAGATGGAAAAGAACAAATTGGGTTTATTGCACAAGATTTAGAAGCAGTATTGCCTGAAGCAGTATATCATAATGAATTTAATGATGAATATGGTATTAACTATGCGTCAATAACTGCATATATGTGGGGAATTATGCAAAAACAACAAGAACAAATAGAATTTATAGAATCAGAATTGTGTGAAAAGAATAATAAATATGCGTTTTGTAATTAGAGAGGGATTAAAATGGCATTATATGAGGAAGGTAGCATTCCTGAAGAGGATAATATAGTAGAACAGGATATGCAGCAAGAAGAACAACAATACGCTGCGGAAACAGAATCTCAATTATATGATATGTTTGTAAGGCCTAAAAACAGTAGTTCTAAGAATAAAATTGAACATATTGATAAAGAGGGCAATAAAACAATTGTTTCTAGACAAAGTAAATATAAAGAAATATTTTTACCAGATCTAACAACATCTAATTTAGGAGAATATGGTGAATTTTTTGCCAAGGAATGCGCTGAAATATCTATTGGTATTAAGAATTTAGCAGATAGTATGGGAATAGATATGTCTCCAGCAGCTAATTATTTTACAGATTTAATGTTCGTGGAAACTAATGTATCTAAAGGAGTAACATTTGAATTATTAAAGACACTTAGAACATCAAGAGCGGAAAATTCATCAAAAATTGAACAAACAACAAAAAATGAAAGACAAAAAAAGAATTGGTTCGGGAATTAGAGGGGATTAAATGGATTTATTTGTAATTTTAACTTTGGTATTTTTCATAACTACAATGTTTTTGATAATACCATTTATTATAGTAGCGAAGGAAATATGGTATTTTATAAAATTGAAATACTTTAGAAAATATAATTATGTTATAGTATATAAATTTCACAAAACAGGTGTAATATCACATGAAGTTGTAAAGAAGCCAGATGAGGTTAAGTTTGATAAGAATAGTATATTTGGTATGGCGGTGTCTAAAACACGTCATTTTGACGCTATGTACGGCCTACCAGTATATATTGCAATAGAAGGAGAACTTGCTACTATCAATGTGCCATACTTGAAACAAGATGCGGAGTTTTTAAAACTATTAAATACAGTTCCAGAAACAAAGAAGGAATTTTTAGATATAGAGGCACAATTAAATACGATAGTAGTTAAAAATACCGCTGGTGAAGAAGTAAGATTAATAGATGTTGCGAGAAGTGTTAATTTAACAGATTTAATATCTGAAGATAAAAAAGAGGATGTATTCAATGCATTAATTAGAAGAGCTTATGAATTAGGTATATCTAAAGGTAGAAATATGTTAAAAAACGCATTTTCAGGCATAGGAATATTATATTTTATGGTAGGAATAACAATGGTTTGCGCTTTAGCAGCAGCATACTATGGTTATACAAATAACGATGGAATTTTAGCAATAAATAATATAGTTACAGCAATTAAAGCAAGTGCTGGGACAATTATAGGTGGTTAGATGAGCAATGGAGAATTTTCTTTAATTAGATTAGTATCAAAAGATAAGGGCAAAAAAATAATACATAAAATAGGAGGCAAATTTTTTAAAAGCCTCACGGGATCATGGGCGCTTGGTGGTTTCAATAAACAATTAGAAATGAGAAGGGGATTAATTGATTTAATAGAAATGACAAGACATAGTAATATATCTGATAATTTTAAGAAAGATCTTTCTTTAAAAAGAAATAAATATCAAATAGTACTTAGAGGAAATCCCTCTGACACAATAGAAATCGCAATAATTATTGCAATCGCAAAAGGTGTTATAACAAAGGAAGAAGTATTAAAATTATTAAGTGTGAAACCTAAATATGGTGAATAATTGTTTGAAAAGGCAGTTGCAGATCCATCGTCAGTACCTTCTGAAAAGATTAATCTTAGACAGTTGGTTTTCGTCCAACTTTATAAGGTTAATGAGGCTAAATTGTTTGCAGGAAGAAATATTAATTCTACATACGGTAAAGCGGCTATAATAACTTATAATTTAGCGTTAGATACATTATTTAATTATATGAACTCAATGATAGATTTTTCACAACAAAAGAATTATAAAGATCTAATAGACACAGAAAAATGGTTAGATAAAAGTATTAATATGTTAAATGGCGGATTAGTTAATCGTTATAAATATATTATAAAAGTAAAACATTATGAAAGATTATTAAATGAAGATATAAGATCAACTGGTTTAGTTCCTTCAACAACAGAATCATTTATTGCAGGTCATGGAGTATCTGATGAAGTTAAAGGAGAATTTGAGATCCCAGAGCCTAGAATAAAGGGCAAAGAAAGCAAATATAGTGATTTATAATGTCAAGAAAGGAAGTATTCCGCCCAGGTGCAGATACATATAATCTAGCAAAAGATCCAATAATATCTAAAGCATGGGAAAGATTACATAAAAAAGATCAAAATCTAATATTTGGTATATCTGGAGAAACAGGATCTGGAAAATCAGGTTGCGCAATAACAATGGCTATAATGTTAGATGTATCTCGTAGTGGGTACACTAGATGGTATAATGAAGACAAGGATGGGACTATAGAATTACCCAAACTTGTCTTCTCTGCTGAAGACTTTCTTAAATTAGTTAAACAAGGGGCGGATGATATAGAAAAGGGTGTTAAAAATCCAGTATTAACAAAGGGCAGTGTAATAATATGGGATGAAGCAGGTGTCGGAAACGATGCAACAGAACATATGAGCCAAAAATCAAAAATAATAAAACATATCTTACAAACTTATAGATATATGAATTTAGCTTTAATAATGACAGTACCTGATATTGTAAGTATATCTAAAAGTACACGTAGGTTAATGCACTGTAACATGCACGTTTACGCTGATGTACCTAATGGATACGATCGTAATAAAGTGCGTAAGACAAGGTTTAAATGGATTGCTCACAACAAAGATGATCTTAGGATGTATAATCAAGTATATGTTGATTTGGCAAAGAGAAATAGAATGATTAAAATAATAAATTATTATGTTCCAAAACCACCACAAAAAGTATTAGATGCATATCAGAAGAAAAAAGAAGCATTCACTGTTAATCTTTATGATTCCGCTGAACAAGATTTAAATTTTTTATCTGATAAGAAAAATGATAAGATACGTAACAACAAAAAAGCAATAATGTTAGAAGTATTAGGAAATAAGGATGATTATATGGCCAGCAATGGCAAATTTTCATCCACTGCCATTGAATTAACTCTTGATGTAAGACCAACAATTGCCAAGAAAATAGCAACATATCTTAATATACATAATAATAATGGTAAAATTAATGAGTTGTATGATAGTTTAATTAAAGCATGTGAATAAAAATTTATTATATATTATAATATATATTATAAACATAACATTATAAATAACAATAACCTATCATATAATATGAATTATATGGTGGTTTATTATGGCAACTAGTGGAAGAGTTTCATCAATTGGTGGTTCAAAGGTTACTTCAAGTAAAAAAACTTCAAAAGGTACTACTTACAAAACTAAGTCTGGAAAATCTTATACAATATCAGGTACTGGATCTTCAAGACGTATTTCTAGGGATAAATCAAGTAGCTCATCTAGTTCTTCAAAAAAATCATCTGTATCTTCTAGTCCTAGTTCAAAAAAAGTATCAACAACAACTACTATTACTAAAAAATTACAAGTAGGTGATACATATAAAACATCTTCAGGCAAAATAATGAGGATAACAAAGGTATATAAAGATGTATCAGGTAAAACAAAATTTAACGCTAAAGATACATATAGAAGATCTATAAGTGGAGCTTCAAAACAAGATACAGAAAAAATATATACTCGTACAATTGACCCATTCGGTGTTGTTAGAGATAAATCAGGAAAAGTTGTTCAAGCTGCACCAATTTCTAAATCAAGTATTAAACAACGTGTTGCATCTATAAGGCGTACTACAGGGGAAACACCAAGTAGAGCGCAACAAACAAAAATAGAACTTAAAAAAGCACCTCCTATAAGTGAAACAATATCTGCAACTGCTAGAAGGAAGGGTGTCATCCAACTTAGAGATGATTCAAGTCCAATATCTGCTAAACAAATGAAGGATTTTGTAGAAAGGCAAGATCCAGTTAAATATATTGTTGATGCATTCACTGGTAGTAGTGTAGAAAAAAGAAAAGTAGAAGCTACATTAAACCGTATACAAAACCAAACAGTAAACAAATTAAAAGATATAGAGGCTAGAAAATTAATTTTAAATACTAATTTAATAGAATATAATAAAACTAAGAATAATTATGAGAAACTTGTTGATTCTTATAATAAAGATTCAGAAAAATTAAAAGAAACATTTAATGATATAGATAGTAAAAGAAATCAATTGTCAAAAGAAGAATTTAAAAGAAGAGTTAATAATTACAATAAAAATGTAAATGATATGTCTAATAAAGAAAAAATAATAAATACAGTTGGTAAAAATATTAATGAAAAAGTAAAAACTGTGCAAACATCCGCGTTTAGTGTTGAAAAAGAAATAGATAAAGTAAATAGATATACTAAAGAATGGAGTAAGATAGAAGAAAAGATTAACCCACCAGAACCGACTAATTTTAATGAAATGGTAGACAAAAGTGTTATAGAAGGTAAAAAACAAGCAAAATTGTATTCAGTTATTGGTGCAGGAATTGGAACATTTGCTGGTGGAGTAGGAGCACCAGTTGGTGCAGTTGGAGGAGCTGTTTTCGGATTCTCAGGTGCATTTGTTAAAACAGGTTTAAAAAAATTGCATAAAGAAGGTATAAATTTAGTTTTGCCATCATCTGAAGGTGAAGCCGAATGGAGAAAAAAAGTAAGGAATTTAGAACCCGAAATTGCATCTACTTTAGGTGAAACTGCATTTTATATTGCAGGAACAGGTGTTATTAATAAGGGATTTACAAAATTGGCTGAGAAACAGTTTTTACAAGAGAGAACATTAAATTATACTTATTCAGGTTTATCTAAAAGTGCTGCAGCGAAGGCAGCTAAAGTTGATTTAAAGAATTTATATAATGTTACACCATTAAAGAGTGAATTTAGGAATTTAAAGATTGTTGATGATAAAATTCAAGGGACATTAGTACAAAAAGGAATTGCACAGAAAGGATTTATGACTCCTAGTGGAGTACAATATAAATCATCTAGTTTCAAGGTAAAAAGTCCATTTGAAATAACAACAAAAGAATTATCAAAGGAAATTAAAACAAGTGTTGTAAAACGGGGAGATACTTTATATTTAAAAACTAAAGGTGGTAAATATATCAAAGAATTTGCTAAAAGTTTGGATAAGGGCAAAAGGATTGATATAAAAACATTAGAATCTGCTTTAAGAGATAAAAAGGCAGTTGTTAAGATATTTAATCAATTAGATTATAAGCCAAATAGTTTAAAGGACATTTTAGGAATAAAAGATATAAAAATAACAGCTAAGCCTAATATAAAAGTAACAACTGAGAGTTTAACATTAAAGCCTGTTATAAAAGGTCAAAAAATTATGTTAAAAAAGAAGGGAATAGCAAAATTAATTCCTGATAGATTTTTAAAACCTAATACAGAAACAGCAAAATATTACCAAAAAACATATATAAAACCAAGAGAAGTTTTATCATATGTTGAAGGTGGTGGCAAAGAAAGACTAACTGTTGAATCTGTTGGTATAACAGAATCAAGAAAAGCCACAGTGCATAAAGGTCTATTATTCCCAGCCAAAAAGGTTAATGTAACTAAAAATATAACATTAACAGATATTGCCATAAAACCAATTAAAACAAAGGCTGGATATAAATTTAAGATAGTCTCAGGAACAATTGGAAGACCTGCTGGTAGTGGTAAAATAACATTATCACCGTTTATAGCAAAAGGAACATTTAAAACAGGCAATGTTTTTAAATCATCTAAAGGAAAGGTATTAAAAATAGATACAAAAAAGGGTTTAGATAAATTAATGAAACAAATAGATTTTAAGAAAACCAACCCATTAAGTAGATATATTTCAGATACATATTCAAAGGTTGCTGGAAAACCAGCAACAAAGGGATTTTATGATCCTATAACTAAAACAATATATGTAAACCAAAAACTTGCGCCAAAACAGTTAAATAAGTTATTAATACATGAAGCAACTGATAAAGTAAAAAAGTTGCCATTAACAAAAAAAGAAGTAAGTGATTTAATAACAGATTGGGATATATTAAAAGTTAAAAAAGGTGGCCCAAATCCATTTAAATCAAAAGAATTAATATTTAAAAATTATAGTGGTAAGCGAGTATCAAGAGAAATGCTTACTAATTTTTCAGAAACATATCCTAATCAAATAATTAAACCTACAACAAAAACTGGTAAAAAATTAAGTAAATTATTTAAGGATTATTATAATATTGAAGATCAAAAATTAATTGCCAATACTAAATTAGTAAAAAAAAGTACAGATAAATTTATTAAAGATGTTATTAAATCTCCAATGTTAGATTTAACACCAACTAAAGAAATATCTAAATTAATAAGTAAATCATCCCCATTAAAAATAAGTTTAGGTCAAGCGTTAACAGTTAAGGGGATTGAACCAATAGTTAAATTTAGTAATTCTAAATTATCAATAACATCTATTAAATCTAAAAGCGGACAAATTTTATTACAAGTTCCTAAAATGAATATAAAGACTTCACAAAAAAATGAAGTGTTACAAATAATAATACCAAAATTAGATTTTACACAAATACAGAAACAAGAACAATTACAGTCATTAAAACAAGTTCAAGAACAATTAGTAAGTCAAACAACTTCACAAATACAAAAACAATTAACTGAACAATTACAGATACAAGATCAAAAATCTTTACAGAAACAATTAACAAAAATTGTACAAACACAATTACAAACACAAATACAGAGTCAATTAAATAAGCTTAGAACAAAACAAGTAACAAAACTAAATAATCAATTCAGTATTTTTAACACACCAGCACCAAGAGTACCAGTACCTAGAGTTCCATTCAAATTACCAGAATTTGAAGATAACAAGAAAAAAATAACACCAGGTAAAAAACAAGCATTTAATGTTAGAGTAAAATCAAAAGGTGTATTCACAAAAGTTAATACAAAACCACTAACATTTAGAAGTGCTCATGGATTAGGTATATTTGTTACAGACAATACCCCTGCAGCCTCTTATAAAATAAAGAAGACAAAAGGTAAGCCAATTAAAACAAGAGCTATAACACAACTTAAAAAACTTAATCAATATAGACCATCAAAAATAGATAAAAATGTATTTGTTGAGAAAAGAAAAAATAGAATAGATACATTTGGTGAAAAACAAGGAATCACAGTCAAGGGATTATTGGCACTATCACTTAAACCAAAGAGACGGGTTAAACGTAAAAAACGAAGGTAATCTAAATGGAAAACAAAGAATATACAAAATATGAAAGAGATTTTAAAGAATGGTATGCAAATAAAGATACAAAACCAAAAACAAAATCCAATAAATTCACTAAAGCCCAAAAATCAGGAAAAAAGTATAAAAATAGTGAGTTAATTGATAAAATATTAACCAATAATACAGTATTTGATAAGATTAAAAAGCAAAAAACGGTGTTTAATAAGTAATCCAAACATTTATATTAAAGTGTAGTGTTATATATAAAGGTGTAAATATGAATAATTCAATTAAAAAATTTATGGAAGATAAAAAAGGGGCTATTAACCCATTAATTATTTTAACTGTGTTTGTTCTGTTAATTGTATTTTATGTGTTTATTCAAATATATATGCCATTTTACAACGATCAAATGTCTCCAGCATTGGAAAATGTTCCACAAGGGGATTTGATAGGTTTATTATTTGAATATATACCTGCTTTAATTGCTGTATTAATATTTGCATATGCAATTTCAAAGAGTGGCTTAATTCAAGAGCAGAAGCAGTTTTAAGGGGGGAAAGGATGGATTTATCCTTTGATAACACAAATAAAAAAAGTCTCCTAAGATACTTAACCTTAGCGTTAGTATCGCTCTTTTTGCTTAGTTATATTTGTGCAGATACACCAATAACTAGTTGTGAAACTATTCTTGATGAAAGTGATAGTGGAACTTATTATTTAACACAAAATATGGATTGTAATTCAGATAACGAGAATTTTATTAAGGGTGATAGCATAGCTGATACTTATAATATAACTCTTGATTTTAATAATTATACAGTAGATTGGAATGGAAGTAGTTATTTTGCTTATGCAGACTGGTGGAATGGGGCTAATTATTTATTCCTAAAAAATGGAACTATATTATCAACAAAGACAATTGTATATAATTATTCTTGGGGCGATTCTTTTTCGAGGGTTTATCTTGATGATATGAATATAATTGCGAAAACTAGTTCAATAAGATCTGTTATATATGGGGCAGTTTATATAGATAATTGTGATTTGAATTTAAGTAATATTGGAAACAGGGTTTATATTGAAAATAGCAGAATAGATACTAATACTTCAGGTGGCTGGGTAACCTATGATGATTCAAATATAACTATAAATGAGACTATTTATATAGGTAGTTTTTATAGTTGGTTGAGGAATAGTGTTATTACTGCAAGTAATGATGATGTGAATTTTAATACTATTAATATGAGCGCAATTAATAATAATGAAATTAATGGATTTAACATGAATATATCGGGGAACATTAGTTCAATAGATAATAATTTTAATGATTGTAATATAAATATAATAGACGCTAATAATAATTATTTTAATAATTCTTATTTATATAACTCAATAATAAAAAATTCAAATATTTATGATTCAAACATTTACGATTCTAATTT
>Ga0075125_10000149_pt1 | contig 28569 bp, 23 predicted proteins | sample AntAceMetag02UKN_FD_69810 | JGI IMG/M metagenome (GOLD analysis project Ga0075125, IMG submission 69810) | Saline lake microbial communities from Ace Lake, Antarctica - Antarctic Ace Lake Metagenome 02UKN | ecosystem: Environmental > Aquatic > Non-marine Saline and Alkaline > Saline | place... | reverse complement strand
TGGGATTTGACGATAGCCGCAGACGACACGAACGAATCGCTGAAGGTCTCCTTTCTCGGCAACGACTCAGACACTCACGATTTTGAAGTATCGGTCACAGTGGTTGCAGAACTCGTAGACACACGGAGGTAATGGACATGGCACTGCGAGCGGAGAACAATGAGTACACGCGAATTGTAGCGGTTGACGCCGAACGTGGTCGCGTGAAGACCGAGACGTACGCTAGCAAGGCGGCGAGCGATCGTGGAGATCGGCGTTTTGGTGCGGCTGAAGCAGACAGTATCCATTGCGGGAAGTTGGCAGGTGAATTGGATAAGCCGGCGGATGGTAAAATGTCCCGGCGCGAGAATCTGATCGCGGCCGGGTACGCTGCACTGAAGAACGAACCGCCGTTTTCGGACATGGAAGATGTGTTGTAGCGCACCAAGAGGGGCATCTGAATGAGCCTTCTTTCCGCAAGCGAATTCACGGCCCTTCAAACGGCCGTTGACTGGTCAATTACGCAGCTGGCCAAGCCGCGTGAGCAACGGGTCAGTGCTATCAAGGAATACGTCGGCAGCCATTACGCTGACAACGATTCCGAGAAGCGTGTTCCGGTTGATCTGCTGGAGCTTGCTATCACGATCTACACTCGCCAGCTCGCTCCGCAGGCTCCGCGGGTCCTTGTGACCACGCCGTATCCGACTCTCAAGATTGCCGCCAAGGAAATGGCTCAGGCGATCAATCAGGTTCCGGCAGAGATAGGGCTGGCCGACACGCTCCGCGCTGTGGTGATGGAAGCGATGTTCAGCCTTGGCATCGTGAAGGTAGGCATAAGCACCGTTGGTACGGCTCTCGGGCACGACTACGGGCAGCCGTACGTCGACTTGGTGAGCATTGACGATTATTTCGTTGATATGTCCGCCAATAGCTATGATAAGATCCAGTTTGAGGGAAACGATTATTGGGTACCCTTTGACGTCTTCAAAAATTCCGGACAGTTCAAGATCGATGATAGCGTCGAGGCTGATGAGCCTACTGTGACCGGCGACCAGGGCGAAGCCCGGGCTGAGGGGATCTCGACGTCCGAGGGCGCGGATCTGTACGAGGACAAGATTTGGCTCAGGGACGTATGGCTCCCCGATCGGAACAAGCTGATCACGTATACAGTGAAGGGCAAAAAGCAGGTACGCGCGATTGAGTTCGACGGTCCCGAAGTGGGACCGTATCATCGTCTCGGGTTCAGTTCCGTCCCTGGCAACCTGTTGCCGCTGCCGCCGGTAGCGCTGTGGCGTGATATGCACGAGCTGTCCAACGCGCTTTTCCGCAAGCTCGCTCGCCAGGCCCAGGCGTCCAAGAACGTCATGGGCTTTGCCGGCGGGAACGATGAGTCCGCTCAGCGGTTTGCGGACGCCAAGGACGGAGAAGGCATCCTGTACACGGGAGGCGAGCCCAAGAATCTAGTGGCCGGCGGAGTAGACCAGCTCAACCTTGCGTTTTTCTTGCAGACTCGTGATCTGTTCTCGTACTTCGGCGGCAACCTCGATACGCTTGGAGGGCTCGCTCCGCAAGCTGATACGGTCGGGCAGGACCAGCTGCTATCACAGGCGGCCGGGACAAGGATGACCGACATGGCCGACCAAGTTCGGAAGTTTGCCAAGGGCGTATTCAGTGCGTTGGCTTGGTACGAATGGACGGACCCGATCCGGGTTCGAATGCTTGAAAAGGCCGCGCCCGGTGATATCATGCTTACGTCACAGTGGTCCGACGAAACGAGAGAGGGTGACTTTCTTGACTACAACTTCGATATTGACGTGTTCTCTTTGCAGGACGAGTCTCCCAGCGCTAAGCTGCAAAAGCTGGGGGTTATCTTCGATAGGTACGTCATCCCGCTTCTTCCCAACATTCAGGAGCAAGGCGGGCGGATCAACCTGAGCAAGCTGTTCAGCACCATTGCGCAATACGCAAACGTGCCCGAAGTCTCGGAGATTGTTGAGTTTGACTCCAACATCGCCGCCGAGGGCGAAATGAAGCCGGAAGGTAACGCGCAACCGGAGCGGGTAAAGGCTCCGGCTCACACGACCAGAACCTATGAGCGGGTCAATCGCCCGGGCGCGACAAGGGCAGGGAAAGACGACGTGATGTCAAGGCTCCTTATGGGCGGCACGGTCCAAGGCAGTGAAGCGGCAACGCTTAACAGAAGGGTCGGGTAAATGGCAACATTCTGTTACAAGACGATCGATGACGCACAGGAGATAGTGGAGCGCAGCTTTCCATGCGGAGAAGCGCCGCTTACCATACGACTTGCAGACGGCCGGGCAGCAAAGCGAAACCACGCCGCTGAGATGTACAACCGAGCGAAGAACGGCCAAGGCTGGCCAATCGAGTGCTTTGCTTCAGGGGTAGAGCCGGAGCAGGCACAGGCGCTCCGAGACCTTCTGAGACGCAAGGGGGTTCCGACAGACGTAACGCCTGACGGAGATCCCGTATACCGAGACGCCTCGCACCGTAAGAAAGCATTGAAGGCGCGGGGCCTGATTGATCGACAAAGTTTCATTTAGGGAGAATCCACATGCCTGCCGAGAAGAAAACCACCACATCAGAGATCGAAAAGATCGACAGCGCTTTGAGCGCGAATGTCGACAGCGGCCTGAGCGAAGAGATCGTCGCAGCGGCCGACGTTATCGCCAGTGACGCCGAAGCCGTCCGCAAGGCCGAAAGCGAACAGGGCGGGGGAACCGGAGAGGGTGAAGGAACCGGAGAGGGTGAAGGCGAGGGCGAGGGAGAAGGGGAAGAGGAGACCAAGGCGGCTGAGGAGGTCAAGGAGGCCGAAGCAGCCGAAGCAGTCAAGGTAGCCGAAGCGGCCAAGGCCGCGGCAGCCGCCGCCCCTAAGCCCCTGGCTCTGGACGCGATTGACGACGCTTTGATCTCTCGTGCTATCACGGCTGGCTTGCCCGCGAGCTCAGTGAAGGGGTTTGCCAGCGTGGAGGCGCTTGAGGAGACGATTTCTGCCTTGGAGCAAAAGGCCCAGGGCGGAGAAGGAGAAGGAGGGAAGGGCGCAAAGAAGGGCGAAGAGGGCGAGAAAGATCCGCTCGCTGGTATCCCTGACTTGGACCCGAACGAGTTTGATCCCGCGCTCGTGAAGACGTTCAACGGCTTGAAAGAGCTGATCCGAACGCAACACGAGTCAATCAAGGAACTCAAGGGTGCGGCCGGAAAAGAGACCGAAGCTACCAAGCAAGCAGAGCAGGCACGAGCCGTTGAAGAGGGTACGCTCTGGTTCGATGGCGAAATCGCCAAGCTGGGAGAAGAGGTTGAGCCGATTCTCGGAAAAGGCGGTAGGCAGGATATCAAGCCTGACAGCGCCGAATTCCAGAAGCGCGGCGAACTGGCCGACCGGATGAGTTTCTTGGCTGCCGGGTATCACGCGATCGGGCAGGACGTTCCCGAGAGGGGGGTTCTGTTCGCAGAGGCCGTGAAGGATGTTCTTGGTCCCGTGAAAAAGAAGCTGGCCGAGCGGGGCGAAAAGCATACGAGCAGGCCGACAAAAAGACAAGGCAGTAAACCGACGAAAACAGCACAAGAAGAGGCCGCCGAAGAGATCGACAAGAAATTCTTCGGCGAGACCTAAAAACCATAGGGAGTCTTTATCATGCCCGGATTGGCATTCAGTGACATTGATGATGCTGTTCTGTTGACTCAGAACACGTTGATCAAAAGAGGCGCATTTGTGGACATGCAGACTGATCTTATAGATCACGTCGCCGTCCGCGAGATGTGGAAGGCCCGTCAGAAGAAATTCGCTGGCGGGGAAAACTGGGAAACCGAGTACCAGATGGACCATAATCACTCGGCTCGCGCCGTTGGACTCTATGAGGACGACGGGTCGAGCATCGGTGATACCATGGTTAAGGGCGAAGTCGCTCCGCGACACGTCAACGCGCATTACATCTACGATCTGCGCGAGAAGGCGTTTCAGCGTGGTGGAACCGCAATCGTGAACCTGATTCAAACGAAATACGTGGCCATGATGGTTGCGTGGTTCGAGTATCTTGAGGAAACCCTGTGGGGCAAGCCCACGGACTCGACCGACGAACGTACCCCGTACGGCATTGGGTACTGGATTGTGAAGAACGCAACCGAAGGATTCTACGGTGCCAACCCGGCCGGCTTTACTGCTGGACGTGGCGGGATCTCGACCGGAACCTATGCTCGGTATGCGAATTACACGGCCGCGTACACGAAGATCACCAAGGAAGACTTGATCCGGAAGATGCGGCGGGCTGCCCGTCAGATCAAATTCCGGTCTCCTGTCTCCCATGCAACCCCCAAGGTCGGCGGCTCCAAGAACGGCATCTATACCAATGATACCGTCATCGGACTTATGGAAGAGGTCCTTGAGGCCAATAACATGAGTCTCGGAAACGACTTGGCCGCGAAAGACGGCCGGACCCTGTTCAAAGGGACGCCGCTCTCGTACGCGCCGTATCTCGACAACGACACTCAGAATCCGGTGTACATGCTGGATTGGATGTGGTTGGCGGTCGGCGTCTTGGAAGGCTGGGAGAACAACCTTCAGGCTCCGTACATGGTGCCCAACAAGCATCTTGTCCGGCGCGTGGATCTTGACGCAACCCTGAATATGGTCTGCACCGATCCTCGGCGGCAGGCGGTATTCCATGTCGACGGCTAAGAATAGCCGCCGACATGATCAACAGGCGACAACAACCAAGGAAGGAATCTGACAATGCCTGACAGAAGCATCAACGCTCCCAGAGCACTCTCTCGTACCTTCACCCAATGGGTGCAGTACGAAGGGACCGACGCCCTCCTCCAGGGCGAAGGCGTGTGCTACAATTCGGACTACGGAACCGCAACGGAAGCTGACGCACGACGATTCAATCACGTCGAGCGCCCGACCACAACCAACAACCGCAACTTTGCCGGTGTCGCAGCTCGCGACTATTCCGCCCATGCCAGCGGTCAGCTGATTGAGATTAACGAGCCCGGAAGCATCTGCCAAATCGCCATCGGCGTCGACGTCGTTGTCGGTACTGGCATGATTACCTGTTCGGTAGGAGCCGATGCAGGGCGCTTCACGCTGGCCGGCTTCCCCGGCCGCGGGTCGGCTATCCCGGCGCAGACCAACGCCAGCGGACAGATCGGCGGAGAGACGGACGGAACGGGGTCCGTGGCGACCTCCGGTCTGACTCTCACGGCCGGTAACGCTCAGTTCGCAACCGCCGCGGCTGGTGACATCCTTGTCATCACTGCCGGCGAAGACGATGGTACGGGAAAAATTGTTCCCGGCAAGTACGTCATCTCCAGCGTTACGAGTTCTACAATCGTAGTTCTCACGGAGACCTGCGTGGATACCACGCCGGCCGGAGCGCTCCTGTGCTCGTACTACGTCATGAACGGCAACCCCAAATGTCTGGCGAGGCTTCTCGATGGAGAAGAGTCCGGACTTCAGGAAATCGTAGCGACCCCCGAGGACGGCGGCGCTGCGGTCATGACGTATATGGTCGGCGGCTTCACGTACATCAACGGTGGTGTGACTGTTGCCACGGCGGACGCCAATGGGGCCTTGGCGGACGGGACCATGTACGGAGAGAGGAAGGGCTTCTATTGCCTCGGAACCCTCGGAACCAATGACGCCAAGGTGACTCTTGCGACTGGCGGCATGCAGGCCGATGGCGCGACGGCACTGGCCAATATCGTTTTCCATGCGGCCGCCGAGATTGCTATCCTGCAATGGGACGGCATCTGGCGCGAGTTGGTTATCAGCGGCGCGACGGCCGCGTAACCTGATATCAGGACTCCGGGGAGGGTGGACTATCCCACCTTCCCCGGTTTCTCAAGGAGTCCGTCAAGGTGTCAGAGTCAACCCTGTCAATCGCTTATCACGACCTGTGTGCTACCGTTGGCGGATATCTCGGCTACGGCCGGGACTCTTCAGCGTGGACAACCGCGCAGACAAGCCAGATCGATGAGTACATTCAGGCTGGCGTCCGTCAGTTCTACTTTCCCCCGGCCGTTGAAGGAATCGAATCAGGCTATGAATGGTCGTTCATGAGGCCGACCACGACCCTGGTCACAGTTTCAGGCGAGGGAGAGGTGGATCTACCGGACGACTTCAGCCGGTTGATTGGTGATTTGACGTTTGAGCCCGAGGTCCATTGCTACCCTATCCCGCTGGTTGGACAGGGGCTGATCCTCGCTCGCCTTCAGGCCGATAGCACCAATAGCCGGCCGGAGATGGCTGCCACACGGTACAAGGACGGAACGGGCACGACAGGGCAACGGCAAGAAATCATGTTCTACCCTACTCCTGACGATGCCTATACCTTGACGTATAAGTATGAGACCTTCAGCGGGAAGCTGACTGCTGCTGCTCCGTATCCCCTGGGCGGCATGAAGTACGCCCCGGTGCTGGAGTCAAGTTGTGTGGCGATAGCAGAGCAGAGAGCGAACGGTGAGCGTGGCGTGTACTGGGACGAGTTTACGCGCTTGCTGGCTGCGGCCGTCAAGCGAGATCGGCAGGCGGGAGCCAAGCATTTCGGTGCCATGGGCGAAAACGATAACATGATCTCAAGGACCCCCCGTAGGGGCTGGGGATCGTCGTACCCAATCGACTACAAGGGGGAGAGCTGGTAGTGAAGTTCCTTGCCGCACATTCCGATATGATGGCGTTGGTCACAATTCATGCTACGGCGTGGGGATGGCTGGCGCTCAAGGTGATAGCACAAGAGCGCAATCTCGCTGAGCTGAAGGCACGGCTCGACGCCATGCGCGAAGAGTGTCGGAACAGGCTGGAATGGATACGAAGCGTTGACCAGAGGATAAATGAAATCGGCGATAAGGTTAGCAGGGTCCTGGGGTTGCTTGAAAAGTGAAAAGGAGAGTGAGCAAAATGAAACAGATTCGATGGTCGATGTTTACGATGTTGGTTCTGCTGGGGCTAATGGTGGCTGCCGGGTGCAGGGTCATTCAGAATGACCCGAAAGCGCAGCTGTTTGCAGCGCAGAAGTCTTTCTCTTCGGTTGTCCGGGGCCTCGCGTCCCTGAAGGCAGCCAAGCTCTTCAGCAACGAAGAGGTCGCGATCGTTTCAGCTGGAATCCATCAGGTAGACGACTACCTTAAGGAGTGGGAGGCCGCAGTACTGGCCGGCGAAGCTCGGCCGCATATCGCCAGAGCAGTATTTCGGGCTCTCGATGAACTGATAGCACTGAAGACGCAAGTACAGGAGAGAGCCCCATGAACATCGCAGCCGCAATGTTGATCGTCAGGCTTGTCGCCGAAGGCGTGGGCGTGGCAGTAGAGATCGCCGATCTCGCGAAGCGGGTTGAAAATGGCGAGACCGTAACGGAAGATGACATCAAGACAGCGCGGAGGGAAATCAACGGCGCTGTCCAAGAATGGGAGGACAGTTGAGATGCTGAGCAGAATCGCAAGTTTACTGAAAGTCCAGCCTCCGCAGGCCGACGAAGTCACTGGGCTTCTCCGGGCGCACGGGATCACGGTCCCGACCGACGCAACGGCTGGGTATGAGTGCGGGTGCCTGTTCATGCACACAGATGGCGGGAACGGAACCGCCCTGTACGTGAACGAAGGGTCCGTAACTTCGTGTGATTTCAACGCAATCACGGTTGCGTAGGAGAGAAAGGCAAAATGGGTAAGGCGGAACCAATCAGATTGGGGTTTCCCTTGGGGGGGCTGAATCGTCGGGCTTCGTACCGGCAGCAGCCCCCTTACGCCTCCATGGACTGCATGAACGTGCGTCCTTTCGATTCTATCGAGAGGCGCGAACGTGGCGGCAGCCGCCCCGGCCTGCTGAAGTCTCATGATGATATCATGGGCTCCGGCAGTCCTGTGCGTATGCTGGCCAAGATGAACCTAGTCCTTGATGACGGGTATGCGTCTTGGATAGACGAGTTTGACGAGCCGGAGCTTGGCAGCGTATGGTCACTGGCCAGCTGGGCAGAAGCGGAGCCGGGGTTGCTCGCTTCTTTGTCTTCGGCTGTGAGCGATGATGTGGAAGAGGCTGCCGTGGTTCGGGGAGTGCTGCCGATCGATGTCGGCGAGGCATACGCTGTGGAGATGTTCATTACTCCCTGGAAGGCCGCCTTTCATGGCAAGTATCGGCTCTACGCTCGCTTGCACGACACTACCCCGGCTATTTTGACCGATGGTATCGTGGCAGAGCTGGTCATGGAAGACGGCGACGGGACGTTTACCGGGACTCTGACGTCTTATGACGGGGAGGTCTCTACGGCGTACGCGTTCACGCCCGGAGACGATGGGTCAGCTATTGCGGGTTGGTTTACGGTAGTAGTCAGCGGGGATGATGTGACGTGCTACTGGCGTGGGGCCGAGCTCGTGAGTCAGACTGTCGACGCACATACGGGTACGCGCATGGGATTTGGACTCAACTGTACGCAGGATAACGGCGTCTGCTTGGCAAACATTTTTCGCGTGCAGTATTCTGCGGGCTCTATCGAGGGGAGTCGAGCGCTGTTGGTGGGGTCCGCCGGGGGCTCACTCTACCGGGAAGCGTTCAGCGGAAAACTAGACGAGGTGACATCTGATTTAACGGTAAGGGACGATGTTCCTCTGAGCGCTGCCCAGGCAGGGCAGAAACTCTACATAGCGGACTATGGGGATAAACGGGTGTCAGGCATAGTGGATGGTGTCATAAGCGCAGACGGCTTGGAATTGACGGTTGCTGGCGTGTCCGATTGGACCGTCTACGGCATTGATGCGGCCTCGGATGTCGTTGCGATATCGGATGCGACCGGCGATGTAGTGGATGGCACATACGAAATAGCGTCTGTTGCCGAGACCAAGCTGACCCTTACATCAACGGCTGGCGGGGCAGGCACATGCGGATACAGTATCGAGCGTGGCTTGAAATCCTACGATCCATTGGGCGGGACCTTGAGCATCCTGACTGCGACAGCTGGCATAGTTCCCGTTGGGAATCCCGTTTGTTGTCGTTATCGTGGACGCCTCGTGCTGGGCGGAGCGGACTTGGCTGCGCACGTGTGGTACATGAGCCGGCAGAACGATCCGGCCGACTGGGATTACGCGGAGACGGACGCACAGCGAGCCGTGGCCGGTACATCGAGCGATGCAGGCGTTCCGGGGGAGCCGATCGTGGCCATGATACCACATACGGACGATTACTTGATCTTCGGCTGCGAAAATTCCATGTGGCGGATGCGCGGAGATCCCGCGTTCGGCGGATCGTTGAGCGTTCTGAGCGGGTCCGTTGGCATAGTTGGCCGTGACGCTTGGTGCGTGACGCCGGAAGGAATTCTCTTGTTTCTGGCTGTTGACGGACTCTATGGGGTTCCAGCGGCCGGAGCCGCTTTTCCTGAAGCGTTATCGGTGGAAGTCTTGCCCGGTGATCTCCGAGGGTCCGGGCTGAGAGATAAGATTGTGACTATGCAGTTCGATGCTATCCATGGTGGCGTTCATATCTATGTGACTCAGGATGACGAGAGCGCCGGCACTGTGCATTGGTGGTTTGACTGGACGTCGAAAACCTTCTGGCCTGTTACGTTGCAGGCCGACCATGACCCGTGTGCCATTTGCACCTATCAATCGGCGTCCGTAAGCGGATCAGATGTTATCCTCGGTTGCCGGGACGGATACCTCCGGTACTACCACGAGGACGCCGAGAACGACGACGGGTCAAGCGTTGCCTCTTACGTTCTTTACGGCCCGATCCCGCTGGCTCCGGACGGATACGAGGGAACGATAACCGAAATCAATGCTATCTTGGCAGACCAAAGCGGCGATGTGACGTGGAGTCTCGTTCCAGCCCGGACGTTCCACGGCGTTCGTACGGGAGACGTAACCGGGACCGGAACCTGGCATGAGGGGATCAACCTGACAGCAAGGCCCCCGGCGCGGGGGCAAGCCTTTGCTCTCAAGATTGAGGGCGACGGCGTGCGTAAGTGGGCAGCCGAAACAATCACGGCCCAGCGTAAGCGGGGCGGAAAGATAAGGCTGCCGTCATGAGATTGAGGATACCCAACACAGTCGACCCCGATGTCCGGCAGGCCTTTCGGCTTATTGCCGAGGCGCTGAAGGGGATTGACTGGGGCGGGTCCGTTCCGGCGGACGGCAATGTCGGATACCCGGCCGGCGGGATCTTTCAGCTTCGCAGCGGCGGAGCAAACACGTTGTACGCGAACGATGGTGATATCACGGCCTGTGACTTCAACCCGGTAACAACGAGCTGACCCATGGGACACTACGGATACGCATATACGGCCAAGGCGATAACCGATGCCAACATTGGCATTGGCGGCGGCGGTGGCGGCTTTGACGAGACGGGCGGCGGCTGGCCAGAAACTTGGCCCGAGCCTCCGCCGATCGGCGATACCGAGCCCCCAATCCCTCCGGGGTTTGATGAGGAGATGCCCGGCACTGGCGTTTACGCCGTTGTTGTGACGCTGGACGATGATCCGGTGAGTACCGTGACAGGCGCAAATCTTGCGCTGGCGTTTACGCTCGATGGCGCTCCGTCAACTGATTGGCGCAGTTTTGAATTCAAGCTCACGTTTTCTCACGAGGTTAAGGCTGCGGGATCTGCCATTTGGTCTACTACGTGGTGGGTATTCATAAGTGCCACGAGCGGGGCGAGTAAATCGTACGACTTCGATCTGGACGTGACGGCCGCCAACAATGGCGAGACGCTTACGGTTGCCGTAGAGATTGTCGACGGAGTGGTAACGTCAGGTAGCGATACCGCCGACATCCTTGAGACGGCCGAAATCGTTGTTGCTCTGCCGGCCAGTGTTGAGGTAGATGAAGCGTTCGACCTGACGCTGACTGCCAAGAAGTCTGACGGCACAACCGATACTACCTATGACGGGACGCCTACGACGCTGTCCGTGGCCGGTTATGACGGCGAGGCCTGGGTGTCGTTCTCCTCTCTAAAGATGTCTGACGGGACGGCGATAGATCCGGCGGCCAACTGGGTCGACGGCGTTTGGACCGGGTCCGTCAAGATCACGAGCGAAGAGGAACGAGAACAGTTGCGAGTAACCGCCAACCGGGACGGTGAAGCGGCTGGGTCTGACACTGCTGAGATTTATAACGAGGAAACAACGTACCAGGGCCTCGTGGACGCGATCTATAAACGGCAGGTAGCCGTCAGCATAACGGGTACGTGGGACGCAGGGAACCCGACTGAAGTAGACAGGTTGATCTGTACGGATTGGAATATCTACGAGTACGAAATTGCCGACTTAATCGCGTACGTGAACGAGGTTGCCCCGGAGTATCTGGACGGAACGTACACGGGTGGCGCGGCTGTTCCCGACATGCTGGCGTCAACGTATGCGAACGGGACGGCGAATATCTCAGCGCTGGCAACGCTGGTCGACGCCATGGCAACGACATTCTGCAACTTGAGCACGGATAGCGAACGCGGCACCAACGATTTGGGAGCAAGCAGTTCAGACGTAAGCCTTGGGGAATATGACGAGGAGAACGACTGCTATCCGGTTTTACACGAAGCAACTTGGGGAAGCGCTTACGCTAATCTAGATACGGCAATGTACGCGATTTCTCCATCTTTTTATGGCTGCTACGGGCGGTGGTACGAGTGTAACTTTGTCGGATGCTTATCGGAAACCTGTGGCGGCGAAGCCGCCCTATGGGGCGTCCACCATGCGGCCGGTCAAGCAAAATTCACTTTGAACGGCGCTGTGTCAGCGGGAATAACGAAGACGGCCAGACTCTTCGTTAAGCCAATAGATCACTCTACGGGCGAAGGTAAATCGTATGGCACTTTTGGTGAGTCTCTGCCGGCTAAGGATACTTTTGGAAGCGTACAGGAAACGGCCATGGGCAGCAATACAAATATAGTCTTTGACTGGATTGGCCACGACGCCATGTCGAGTGGTCAAATTAGCGGAATCGCCACGTATCAAGACCTTGGCATCCAGTCGTATTCCTATACGCAAGGCTTCAAACTTGACGGACAACGATTTGCACTGTTGGACTGGGACTTCTAGCATTAAGGGGGGCGATCATGATACCGAAACTGATTCAGCTACATGACTTTTGGGGCGATGGCGCGACTGACGTAAACGAGACGGCCAAGCGTTATCAGTCCATCATGCCGTCGTATGATGTTCGCGTATATAACGAAGTGCCTAAAGGTTTTTCCGCTGACGGCTGGGGGGGCCTTCTCGATGTTGACCTGCCGTCTCGTCTTCTGGCTGACGTTGTGCGTTACTGGATGCTGATGACGTTCGGCGGGTTCTACGTGGACGCCGACACTATTCCTCTTCGACCGTTCGACACGCTGTTGGATCACGGCGCGTTTGTTTCGTCAGACACGGGAACTCCATATTTCTGTTTTGCGGGATCTCCGATTGGAGAACAAGTCTGGAAGAAAGCGCTTAAGCTGTGCCTGGGAAAGCGTTATCCGCGCAAACGGCATTACAACATTGCATCCACTTGGTCGGCCCTTTCGTCAGAAGTAGCCATGCTGCCGCAAAGTGCAGTATCAGACAGGTTTCATGAATGGCCGTCAGTTGATGCGTACATCATCCACAAATACCAGTCAATTGATATGGATACGACTCCAGACTTGGCGGCGGGGCCAAGATGTGCCGGGTGCCGGGAGCTTTGATCACACATGAGTTTCAGTGATTATCTAACCGAATAGCGAGAGGAAACTGAGCATGCAGTACATCCAGCCAACCGCTTACAACAATGTCGCCTTGGGCCGGAGCGCGGTCACACAGAACAATGCGCAATGGGATTATCAGCACGAGTTGCTTGCTTGGCAGAAAGAATCGGAAGCTACCCGGCAGAAGGCGGCAGCAAGGTATCTTCGCGGCATGAAGGGTTCTTTAAGTAGCGCTACCCGTGGCTACAACACTGCCTACAGCGATGCCAAGGGTGCGAACGAGAAACGGTATCGGCAGCTGCTTGGGCTGGCAGACGACGTCTCCGGGCAGAGACGCGATGATATCGTCACCTCGTACGATGAAGGGCGGGCTCGCATGCAACAGCAGCTGACGTCCTCAGGCATGGCTAACACGACCGTCGCGCCGACCATGGCGCTGGGGTACGAACGGCAGAAACAAGCGGCGCTCGATCGTTCCGGAGACGCTGCTACGCAGCTCAAAATGCGGGTAATCGAGGGACGTACAGACGCCTATCCGGATCAGTCTGCTATCATTGCGCTCGCGCAAGCCTACGGCGGGGCTGTCGGCAACTTCATCTAAAGGATGATTCATTATGCCTATCGTAGTCAAACATGACGCTTCTGTTACTCCCCTGACGCAACTGGCGTACGGTGCCGGATACGGGCAGACCGCGAGCAAGCGGCTCAAAGAAGAGCGGGCCAGCAACCAAGCCGAGCGCGAGCGGGCCCGGCAGGATCAGCAGGCCCGGGAGAAGCTCGCCCACCAAGAGCACGCGGCCGAGGCCAATCGCGAGCATCAGCTCGACCTCCAAGACCGCGCCCAGGAGGACCGGCTGGAAGCTGCTGAGTTAGCGGCCCGGATAGGCGAACAGTCGGCGATCTTTGAGCACAAGCTGAAGATCGGCGATATCGGCCTTTTTTACACGGCCAAGCATCAGGCCGAATGGGAGAAGTACAATCGGGCGATACAAAAGGTTCGCGAGAGCGACGACTTTCGGCCAAAGGAAAAGGCCGAGATTATTTCTAAGCTCAGAGCGAAACAGCTGGACAACGAGAGGGAAGGGGCGCTGAAGGCCGACACGCCTACTCCGGCCGAGCGGCTTGAGCAGACGACCTTCCTCGATCCCAAGACGGGGATGCTGATAGGTTGGGACAAGGACGGGGTGCCCAAGAAGGTAGGGGATGACAAGTCTGTTATCACGTCGAAGGACGTGGCCGATGCCTACGATTCCGCCTACAAGGGTATGCTTAATCCAAGCAGTGAAACCCTGCCCAAGCACGAGGACGTCATGGCTAGGGCCGTCGAACTATTGCAGCTCAAGAAAGCCTTGAACATGCCGCCTCCGCCGGTCAACCCCAACTTGGACCAAACCGGCCAGTACGAGGACGACGTGGACCCCGAGACCGGGGCGCTTGTCGAATTTCGTCGGAAGAAGCCCGGGATGTTCGAGGATAGCAAGCTCAAAGCGAAAGAGGCAAGCGGCGTCAAGATCCCCGATCTCTCCAAGGTTGCGCCCGCCACACGTCCCATGGTCATCGCAAACTGGAACAATATTGTGGGGATCGTGAACACCGCCAAGGACGCTGCTATCACGGCTCGCGCCAAGGTCCGAGAGGCGACAGGCAAGGTGGCCGGACCTGAGTTGGACGGGATGAAGCGCGATCAGCTGATAGCGGAGACTGTGTTTGCCGCCAAGCGTAAAAGGCTCAAGGCGTTCCGAGAAGCACTGAGCGCCAAGATCAGGGAGAGCGGTAAGTCCAAATGACCAACCCCGTGGACTACTCGAAAGAAGCCACAGACGTTCTTACTGCTGGAGTGAGCCCGGACGCTATCGCCGAGGCCCGGGTGGCGTTGGGCGCGTGGTCAGAAGATCAGGCTCAGCAGTTCTTGATACGGTATGATCGGATCAAGGGTGACAAGGCCGTCCGGAAGGACGCACAAGACCGATATCGTGCCGTTGACGAAATCCGCGAGCGCCGGCAGACTTTGGAAGGCTTGAGCAAGAGTCTCAAGCAAAGGCATGAGCCGATCGGGCGCAGTGCGGGCGCTGGCGTAGCGCAAGCTGTGCTCGATGCCGGGAGCCTTGCCGCCAGACCGTTCAGCGGAGAGACGGCCGACAGGCTGGCTCACGAGAGTAATCTCTTTGACGAAGCGGCAAGGCAGTCAAACGAGGGGGGAGCTATCCCTGAGTGGATCTTGACCGGAGTACGCGGGGCGTCCCGATCGGTAGCGACGGCCGCCGCGTTTGCTCCCTTGGGTGAGTTCGGGATTATTGGCATGTTCGGGATAATCCGGGGGAACCAAGCTATCACGGAAGCCAACGACGCCGGCCTTACCGGGAAAGACAAACGGGCGTACGTCGGCCGAGCTGCGTTGATTGAGGGCGGAATAGCCGGGGCGTTCTCCGCTGTTGGCTGGGGCGGCTTTGAGAAGATCCTCGGGGGGAAGGGCACTGTGAGTAAGGCGGGGATAAAAGGAATCCTGAAAGCCGTGGGGATCTCCGCAGCACAAGAGCTGCCGGAAGAGGTCCTTACCGAGATGGTCGACAACTATAATCAGGCCTTCAGCGGCGTTGAACCGGATGCTATCACGCCCGAGAATCAGATGCGTACCATACGCGACACGGTCATTCAAACCCTAATGGCAGTGGGCATGACCGGGATAGTGAAAACCTCCTTGGTTCAGGACGCGCTCAAGAAAAGGGATCAGGTTGTATCCGGTCTCGCGCAGTCTTACGGGTTGCCGGAACAAACCACGAGATCGGCCTATGACGAAGCCGAGGCTCTACACAAAAAAGGATGGGACTTCGATATCGCTTTCGGCCGGTCTCTCGAAAAGGCGCAACTGACCACGAAGACGGGAGCCTTGGCGTGGGCTTTCCGAAATCCGCAAATGGCGGACGCCCTGGCCGACATCGTTCAGCCGAGTAGGAAAGATTTCGCCGACAACAAGCTGCCGGCCATGGCAGCAGAGGACCGGGCCCGGTTGTCTCAGCTCTTGCGCGAGGCGCGGGAAGTCCCGCTGCCGCCGAAGCAGCAGCAAGAAGAGACCGCACCTCCGGCAGAAGAGGACTTGCCTCCCCCGCCCGAGCCAGTGACAGAGGGTCCGGAGTGGTTGCAGGCGGCCCAGGCGCTTCAGGAGGCGCGGCCGGACCTGTACGAAACCGTCGATGACATGACTGGGATGACTCTGGTTGAGATGCAGGACGCCATGCCCGAGGACGATCTTGGGGATGTCGAGGTTCCGGATGACGCCGAAGCCGAGGCAGCAGCCGAAGAGCAAGCGGTCAAGACTGAGGATCTCGGGGAGGTCTCGGACGCGGACTTCGATGATATCATCAACGAAGTCGAGGAAGAGATGAAGGACGAAGAGGAAGCTGATATCACGCCTGGGGAGCCCGCCCCCGAGGCCGAAGAGACAGCCCAGGGAGAAACCGAAGCACAGCGCGGACCCCGGGTACTGATCGAGTCTGCGGCAAAGCACGGAGTCAAGGGAGTAGGGGAAGCAGCGCAAGCGTTGCACGAGCTATTCGGGGGTAGTCAGAGGATGGGGGCGGGGATGCCGTCCTTTGACCAAGAGACCTACGAGAAGATAAAACCCCACCTGCATGCCGCCTATGCTGAATTCGTCGCGGCCGGTCGCGATCTCAAGGATTTTGTGAGGTGGGCGATGTCGAGTGGAGCGGGTGCTCGCGAGTATCTGAAGGCGTTCAAGGCCGAGATATCCAAGCCGACCGAAAAAGAGGGTGAAGTTTCTGACAAAGAACTGCCTGTAGCGGCCTTGGCGGATAAGCTCATTGAGAAGATTGCAGCGGGAGAGAAGTTGACTTGGCAAGCCTTGTTTAAGGCTGCCGATCTGGCCTATGGCGGGACGCGGGCCGAGAACAGGTACCGGAGCACCGACGCCTACGAGGCGCTTGAGTTCGCTGTCAATAGGTTGGTGGGCTCAGAGGTGGACGTCGATGTCGCTACCGCACAGAAGGCCGTAACGGAGATCCAGGGGATCTTGCAGCAGGTCCCGACCCAAACCATGCGCTCCGGGGAAAAGGATCTCATGCAGCAGTTCTCCACGCCTGCTGACTATGCTTATGCCGCTGTTTGGGTTGCGGGCGTAACCGATCAAGACGTTCTCTTAGAACCTTCCGGCGGGACCGGCAGCTTGGCTACTCATGCGTCCACTACCGGGGCAACGGTTATCGGGAACGAACTTTCCAAGAGGCGGGCTGCTCTGCTTTCTTGGTTCGCTGACAGGGTGTTCACTGAAGACGCCGAGCAGTTGTCTAATGTTTTGCCTGATGATATCAAGCCTACTGTGGTAGTCATGAACCCCCCGTTTAGCCAAGCCGGCAAACGGATGGGCGGCAAGATGCAGCCGTTGACCGGCGCAAAGCATATCGAGCAAGCTCTCAAGGTTCTCCAGCCCGGCGGCCGGCTGGTCTCGATCGTAGGCCGCGGCATGGCTCCCGGGCGTCCGAGGTTTGCGGCATGGTGGAGCAAGATTGGGAAGACGTACAAGGTAAGGGCGAACGTCGGAGTTTCGGGAGATGTCTACGCCAAGTACGGTACTCGGTTTGGGACGCGCTTACTCGTGATTGACAAGACAACCCCGGGCGGGGAGATGGTTACAGGCGAAGTCGAAACGATAAGCGAGCTGATTGAAACACTGAAGGAGGTCCGAGATGCAAGATCCATGGACGTTACCGATCAGCCTGAAGGCGCAGAAGGCGGCGAAGGAGCTGGAGGCGACGTTACCGACGGGGGTGTGGCCACCGATAGCGCTGATGATGTGGGCGATGGAGAGCGGGACGATGGAGGAAGTGAAGAGGGGGGCGATGGAAGCGATGAGGGACATGCTGAACACACTGGCAGGGGCGGAAGAGGAAAAGGCGGCGGCGTGGCTACTGGGGGAGGAAAGTCCGGAGTACAGTCCGGGGAACAATCCGGAGGAAACGATTCAGGAACTGATGGACACACTGCATCTGAGGATGTCGGCGACGATGGAGGGGTACCCTCCGACGTTCCTGGGGTAGACGTAGAGACCGCCGAAGAGTCAAGGGCAAACGAAGAGGAAGAGGGAGGAGCCTTTGAGACCTACTCCCCGAGCACCTTGGTCAAGGGGGCGCAGGAGCATCCGTCTCCCCTGGTCGAGTCTGCCGCCATGGCCAGCGTCAAATCTCCGCCCGTAAAGTATCGGCCCAAGATTTCAGCCGCGCTTATCAAGGCAGGTGTCTTCTCGGATGCACAGCTTGAGGCGATAGCCCTGGGCGGTGAAGCGCACCAGAAGTCTATCCTTCTTTCCACAGAAGAACAGGAAGAATTTCAAGAGCTGCGTCCGGGCCGACCTGTGCCCGAGGCCAAGACAAAGGGCATCTTTGTCGGAGACGGGACCGGGTCCGGAAAAGGCAGGGTAGCGGCTGGCTTTATCCTTGACAACCTGAACCAAGGACGCAAGAAAGCCGTCTGGATCTCTGAGAAGTCCAGTCTACTCAAGGACGCTAAACGTGACTGGTCGGCTACAGGCAAAGACGAAGGGGACGTCTTTCTTATCAACAAGACAAAGGTGGGCGATGATATCAAGGAATCCAAGGGGATCTTGTTTGCGACCTACGACACCCTCGGCCAGTCGGCCGCGGGCCGCAAGGAGGGCAAGAAAACGCGGATAGAGCAGGTAGCCGACTGGTTCGGCGAAGACTATGACGGCGTGATCGTCATGGACGAATCTCACAACATGGGTAACGCCACTACCAGCCGCGGCAAACGGGGAAGGAAGCCCCCAAGCAACAAGGCGCTTATGGGGATCGAGCTCCAGCGCCGATTGCCCAAGGCCAAGATCGTTTACATGTCGGCCACTGGCGCGACTGAGGTAAGCAATCTCGCGTACGTTGATAGACTCGGGTTGTGGGGAGAGGGTACGCCGTTCAGGAACCGGGAAGATTTCATAGACCAAATCTCTACCGGCGGGCTTGCTGCCATGGAGGTAACGGCAAGAGACATGAAAGCGATGGGGCTTTACTTGGCAAGAACGCTGTCCTTTAAGGGAGTCGGGTATTCGCGCCTTACCCATGCTCTGAGTGTCGATCAACAGGGAATCTTTAACACCCTGGCCTCGGGATGGCAGACGGTACTGCAAAACATCGAAGAAGCACTTGAACTGACTGCCGGGTTTGAGAATGTAAGCGGGGAGGTCCAAGTTGACCGCGGAGCCAGGGCGAAAGCTATGTCGGCGTTTTGGGGAAGGCATCAGCTCTTCTTTAACCAAGTGCTCACGTCCTTGCAGATGCCTTCCGTAATCAAAGCCGTCGAGAAAGATATCGCGGACGGAAAAGCGGTTGTGGTCCAGCTGGTCAACACGCTTGAGGCGTCAACGGAGCGGGCGCTGGCCAGTATGACGGACGAAGACAGTCTTGAGTCTCTTGATATCACGCCTCGCGATGAACTGATGCAGATGATTGAGAAGTCTTTCCCGGTTACGCAGATGGAGGAATACCAAGACGCGGACGGGAATACTCGAATCCGGGCCGCAGCTGACAGCAACGGCGAGCCTATCCTTAACAGAGAAGCGGTAGCCAAAAGAGATGCCTTGCTTGAGCAGATGGCGTCAATCGCTACGCCCGAGGCTCCGCTCGATCAGCTCATTAACCATTTTGGATTCAAGAATGTGTCCGAGGTTACGGGCAGAAAACGCCGGGTTGTCAAGGGGGAGAGCGGCAAGCGCGAGATCCAGAAACGCGGAAGCCGCGCCAACGCGGCAGACATTGCAGCGTTCATGGACGGCGATCGTGATATCTTGATCTTCTCCCAGGCCGGCGGGACGGGCGCTTCGTATCACGCGGACCCGACAAGGAAAAACCAAAAGCCTCGCGTCCATTACGTGCTTCAGCCGGGTTGGCGGGCCGACAAAGCCATACAGGGGTTGGGCCGGAGCCATCGAAGCAATCAGGTACACACTCCAGAATACAAGCTGGTCGAGACAGACCTTCCCGGGCACAAGCGGTTCATCTCAACGATTGCGCGACGGCTTGAGCAGTTAGGGGCGCTCTCCCGTGGCCAGCGTGATACCGGCGGCGGCGGAATGTTCTCTGAGTCTGATAACCTTGAGGGGTCTCACGCTCACGACGCCCTGTCAAAACTGATGCACGATATCGTAGACGGAAGTAACGATATAGACATTGACGAGTTTGAGCGGCAGACCGGACTGAAGATGCGGACTGATGACGGAGCCGCGTCGAACGGCATCGAAGAGATGCAGACCAACAAGTTCCTTAACCGGCTTCTCTCGTTGAACATCGATATGCAAAATAAGGTGTTCGACGCCTACTCGAAAATCTTGGCCCGGGAGATCGAGATAGCAATAGCGACCGACACGCTGGACACCGGCATGGAAGAGATCGACGCCGTTAGGATCGAGAAGGTAAGCGAAACCGTTGTACGCAAAGACGCAAACACGAGCGCTGAAACTCGGCACGTAGAATTGGCAGTGTACGAACATGCGTCAAAGGTTTCATGGGACCGGGTAAGGGTGATATCCGGCGCTCTTTTCGTAAGGAACAAACGCAGCGGGGTGTCTTACGTGCTTCAGGACGTAGGCGACCGCACCGACGCAGACGGCCGGATCGTGAGGATGTGGGCAAGGTGGAGCCCGGCGGCAGGTAAGAAGATGATCACGCGAGACGAGGCCTCTTTTCGGTATGAAAAAGCAGAAAAGGAAGAAGTCGGGAAGGAATGGGATGAACGCTTAGAGGCCGCTCCGGATCTTGAGAAACGTCCTATGCACCTGATAACCGGAGCGCTGCTGCCGGTATGGACTAAGCTCTCCGGATCTCCGCGGATTCGTCGCGCTGTCACTGTGGACGGCGAGCGATACCTCGGCCGCGTGGTGCCAAACTCCAAGATCCAAGAGACCCTTAAAACGCTGGGGGTCAACCGGGAGATTAAGACGCCGTCTGCCGACGAAGCTCAGCAGCTCTTGAGCGGCGGCGGACAAATCGGGCTGGAGAACGGTTGGACAATTATCAGCGGAAGGGTCTCGGGGGATCTCCGGATAGAGGTTGTCGGCCTGACGTCGCCGTCCGAGTTTGATCTACTCCGGAACATGGGCGCGATGATCGAGAAGCAAGGCTATCGGATGCGGGCCTTCATCCCCGTCGGTGCTGAGTTTGACGCGGCCTATCAGCGCCTTATCGCTCATACCAGAGTGGACAGTGTCGTAGCGGCCGAAGACGACGAAGCCATGTACGCCAACCCGTCCGGCGCTTTATCCAGCAGAGACGCCCTGAGTAAAGGAAAGATCCACCCGACCAAGCGGGCCAGCGACCAGACTCAAAAAGTAGACGTGATCAACGCGATCAAGCGGCTGTGGCCGCGGTTGACCGTTCGAGGACCCGCAACCATCGTCAGGCGGAAGGCTCTTGGATGGTACAACCCGGCGCTGGGGCTGGCGAGACTGAAAGACGTCCGCGATATCACCACTGCACTGCATGAGCTGGGGCATTACTTCGATCATCAGCGCCAATGGTGGTCCAAAAAGCACGGGCTTCCGCCCGGCATCCCGAGAGAACTCGCGCAGTTGGGGCGCGATCTCTACGGCGACACTCGGCCCGCTGGCGGATATCGAGCGGAAGGATTCGCCGAATTCATCCGAGAATACCTGACGGGCAGTGACGAGATCCAGGCGCGCGCGCCCAGGCTGTACGCATGGTTCACAACTGAATACCTGGCCGACAATCCCGACGAAGCCAAGAAGCTCCGAGAAGTCGAACTGCTGGTATCACGGTTTAATCATCAGACACCGCAAGAAACCGTACAGGCCTTTGTCGCTCCGCCCAAGAAAGACTACTCGGTACAACGGATCTCGACTGTGCTACAGGCTTTCGACGCCAAGATACACAGCTCAGCCATGCCGGTCCTTCAGGCTATGCAACGTACCGGGGCCGACCTGAGCCAGCTGCGGCCAAGCGACAACCCATTTATGTTGATCACCATGCACGCACGTAGCGCGGGCGGGCGTACCCTTCATTCTGTTCTTGGCGATTCCGTGGATCTCTACGGGCAGAAGACGGGAATAGGGCTTAGAAAGGCGCTGGAGCCGATAGCAGAGCTAGGAGACAAGGTTGTCGATGACTGGGTTTCCTATGCCGTCGCAAAACGCGCCACATACCTGCATGCTCGCGGAATTCAATCGGGCATATCGCCGGCCAAGGCGGACGCCGTTGTGAAAGAGCTGGGGTCAGAGATGTTTGACGCCGTCCTTGACGAAGTAACCGCCTGGAGCCGGCGTATCCTGCATCTACTGGTAGAGTCCGGAGCCATGACGGAAACCGAGTTTGAAAAGATCGAGCTGATGAACCCCGTGTACGTTCCGTTCTCCCGCCGGTTCAGCGAGAAAGAGCTTCGCAAAGGTCGCGCCGGCAAAGGCCGCGGCGTTTATCGTATCAAGGGAAGCGGCCGGGAGATCCACAATCCGCTTGACGCCATGGTCCTTCAGGCTGAGCATATCATCAAGGTAGCCCAGCAAGCAGACGTCCTCCGGGCGCTGGTGAAGTTCCATGACTCGCAAAAAGGCGAGGGAGGCACGGCCGACGCGCTGGGCGGCATGATAGCAGAGGTAAGCGCTCCGAAAGAGGCGACCACCTTCTCTATCGAAAAGATCAAGAAAGAGATAGCGGAGAAGGCTATCCAGCTGGGAGCCGACCCGGAAGAAGTCGCGGCCGCCATGATGGAAACTTGGCAAGAACAGCTCACAGTCTTCACGCCGGCCAAAGAGTACAAGGGAAAGGACAACGTCGTTGCAGTCACCGTCAACGGCAAGCGTCGATTCTTCGAGCTCGACTCAACGCTTATGCCGATCATTCAGGGCATGGCGAAAGACAGCGTTCTTGGTGGCCCGCTTGGCGGACTGAGTAGAAGAGCCGTCGCGCTGCAACGCCTGGGCGCTACCGGGCTCAATCCCGCGTTCGGGCTGCTGCGTAATCCACTTCGCGATACCCTGACGGCGTTTGCGTTTGCCGATTATCATTTTCATATTCCCGTGATATCAACTATCCACGGATCGATTCTCGACATCGCCGGCACTGACCAAGCGCAGATGTATCACGCCCTGGGTCTCGACATCGCCGGCATGATCGGGCAAGACATGGCGGCAGCCAAGAGAGCGGCCAAGAGAGCGACGGCGACAACGAAGCTGGGCAAGCTGAGAACGATGGGGGTCCTGTCAGGGCTGAGGGAAGTTCTATCGCACTCCGAGGTAGGCCCGCGTCTGATGGAATTCAGGGGCGCTTACAAGCACGGCCTGAAGACGTGGGGCACTGACGCTGATGCTGCCGTGTTGGCGTCGTGTGCTGCCAAAGATATCACGGTCAACTTTTCTCAGTCCGGATCAGCCGGCCGAGCCATCAACGAAACCGTGTTATTCTTCAACGCCTCGGTTCAGAGCGTGATGAAACTCTCCCGAGCCCTGGGCGTCGCAAAGCCCCTGCCGTGGGGCAAGATCCAGACCAAAAGGGGGAACCTCGCGAGAACAGCCCGGCGAACGCTGGGCGGGATGACGTTCGTGTCGTTGATGAACTATTTCCGGAACCGCGACAAGGATTGGTGGAAGGACCTGCCGGCTCATGAGAAATGGGGCTATATCCACGTCGGCGGGCCGAGCATGGACAAACCTATCTTCCGCGTTCCGTTGCCGTTTGAGGTAGGATCTCTGTTCGGGGCTATCCCGTGCGCGTACCTCGAAGACAAGAGAAACCCGGGAGCGCTCGATGAAGCGCTCAAAGTTTTCTTTGACGGCGCATTTCCCCTTGAGATTACCTCGATCCGCGGGTTCCTGAGAAATGTGGCGCTTCTCTCTCCTGCCGTGGACACGGTTGCGAATAAGGACTGGAAGGACGCCGACATCGTCCCACAGTACGCCAAGTACAGCTTGAAGAAAGATCAGGCCAAGGTAACGACCACGTGGCTGGCCAAGCTCATAGGCGCACACGTCCCGGGCGGATACAGCCCTGCCAAGATCGATCACTTGATTAACGGGTACACCGGCAACCTGTACCGGCGTATGCTGGACACGATAAAGCTGGCGGTCGACCGATCGGACATCGATCTGACCAAGCCGTCTTCGCTGCCCTTGTTCGGTACGCTCTTCTTGCGTCCGGAGACGTCCCGTTCTATCGGCGACTTCTACGATCGGCTCGATCTGATATCACGGAAGAAGAAGTCTGGAGATGCGAGCGTGGAAGAGCTGGGCGAATGGATCTTGATGGATCGAGTATCGAGGAACCTGTCGGGCGTTTGGTCTGAACGGCGGGACGTGATATCATCCGGCAAGAACGCCGGAGCCAAGAAAGCCGGAGCCTTGGTCATGATCAAGGAGGCCCAGGCCCTTATCGCCACGACCAAGAAGCTGACCAAGGCTGATCACAGAAAGGCGGGGATAGGCAAGCTGGCCTATGACGCCACCTCTCCCAACGCGGAGCCGGACAAGAAAAAACTCGCCCAGGATCTACTCGGGTCGGTTGGCGGCGAAGAGATCAAGGCGGCGCTGAAGGTATTCCGCAAAGGCAAGACGACCGCCATCATGGGTCCTTCCAAGAAGCTGACCGCATACGGAAAACGGTTGCGCGAACTGAAGAAACTGAGGCTATCAGAATAATTTCTCACCTTTTTTTCCCGATCCGGGTTGATTACGGTTTTTCGCGACATACCAGTAGTATTGACTACGGCAGCAGTACCGCTTAGCGAACTGCTAGGGGTCATAAGGTGCGTAAAGCACGGCCCGGTAGCCCTGCGGTCCCTGGGACTGCCGCGGGGCTACCCCGTACCTTCTCCACCACCATAGAGGAGAACGCCCATAAGCCTTCTTGCGAGCCTTGCGAGTCGAACCACCACAGGAGAAAGAGATATGTCCATCACACTTGCCTCACTTCAGAGAGGCGTCCGGCTGAGAGCGCCCCGGGTCATCGTACTCGGCGTTGAGAAGATTGGTAAAACGACCTTCTCATGTGGGACGACCTTTGACGAGAACGGTAAGATCATCGAGACCGGGATAAACGGACCCGTTGTGATCCCGGTCAAGGGCGAAGAGGGCGTAGACGCCTTGGACGTCCCAGTCTTCCCCACCTGCACATCCTTCCAAAATCTGATGGAAGCGCTTACGGCGCTTTACGTGGAGGAGCACGAGTACAGAACCGTTGTCGTGGACTCGGCCAGCGCCTTGGAACCGTTGGTTTGGGATTCCGTCTGCCAGCAGTACAACGTCGACTCCATCGAGAAGGTCGACGGGGGATATGGAAAAGGGTACACGGCAGCCGTGAGCGAGTTCCGGAAGCTGCTCGACGGACTCGACGCCCTTCGCGCCGAGAAGAACATGGCCAGCATCATCATCGGCCACGTCAAGGTGAAGCGCTTCGACGATCCCGCCGGCGAAAGCTACGATCAGTTCATGTTCGACGTACACGACAAGGTAGCGAACCTGTTGTTTCGCTGGTCCGATCTGATACTCTTCTGCAATACCAAGGTCGTGGTCAAGAAAGAGGACCAGGGCTTTGGTAAAGAGACACATCGCGGCATCGACGTCTCCGGCGGCAAGCGCTTCCTGTTCACGCAGAAGCGGCCCGCTCATCCCGGCGGCGGCCGCGGCGCGTTCGGCCAGCTCCCGTACGAGCTCCCCCTCGATTACTTGGCCTTTCAAACCGCCGTTGAGGCCGCTGCTGCGGAGGCCGTAGCGATCGGGGGCGAGAAATGAGTCCATGGGAGAGAAAAACCGATCAGCTTCACGTCAAATGCGATCGGTGCAGAAGAACAACCTCTGCTGATAGCACGTTCCGAGACGGGAAAGACAAAATCTGCCCCAGGTGCTACAAGTCTGATACCATCGAACACCGGAGGGAGATCCTTAACGAATTTCCGCCTCACGGAATAGTCTTGAACCGAAATATCCTGCCGCGACCGCGGTCAATGAGATGCACCCGCACCACCACATAGCAAGGAGATTGAATTCATGCCCGGTAACATCAGCGAACTTTACGGAGAAGACTTCGACACCCGCCGAGAGGACGCGGCAACCGGCTCCTTTGAGCCGCTCCCGCCCGGTTGGTATCCGGTCATGGTCGATGACGCGGAGATAAAGGACACTCGGGCCGGGACCGGAAAAATCCTGAAGCTGGAGCTGGTCGTGATCGGAGAGACGTTCAACGGCCGGCGGATCTTCGCAAACATCAACCTCATGAACCCCAACGCGAAAGCCGTCGAGATCGGCATTCGCGAACTGGCCGCGCTGGGTCAGGCTTGCGGGTTGGCGGCTATCGCGGACTCGGACCAGCTGCTTGGACAGCAGATCATGGCCCGCGTCAAGATCACGTCGGCCGAGAGATCGGGAACCGGCGAGCCCGACAATAACGTCACGGCCTACAGAGCGATCGACGTTCCAACCGCGGCTCCGCCCGCAGCCGCCCCGGACTCCGACCAAGCCAATACGCCTGCCCCACAGCAAGCCGCTGCGGTAGGAGCCGCCCCAACGGCCTACAAGGCGACACCCCCCGCTGCTCCCCCCGTCAAGGCTCCCGTCAAGAGCAAGATGCCCTGGGAAAAGTAGCCGACTTAATGGCTGGTACTTAGAGGTGTTGATAGCCAAGATAAAATAGCGGAACCTCCGGGCCGGTGAGAGGCCGGCACTATTTACCATCATACAAGGAAAAGACCAATGAATGAGTCAGCACTACAGGAATTAGCCGGCCAGTTGTTTCAAGCAAAACGTGCCGAAGCGGAGGCAAAAATCGAGCGGGTCGAGATTGAAGAGCAAATTGCCGCGCTGGTCGAGACCAACGACAACGGCAGCAAAACCGTGGACACGGGGAACGGGCTGAAGGTCACAGTCAAACGAGGCCTCAGCTACTCGGCCGACCTCGATTCTATCATGGGGCTGGACATCCCTGGAGAAACCATGCCGGTCAAGGTCCAAGCGGCCAAGTATGTGTTCAACCCGAAAGAGTACGAGCGCGTACTCGCGGATCATCCGGACGTCGGCGCGAAGCTGGCCGAGTTCGTTACCACCAAACCGCTCAAGGCCTCGGTGACAATCAAAATGGCGTAACCGCACGGGTTGTGCGCCTCTGCCCGATTGCCGCTGGGCAGGGACGCCGCGCCTTCCACCTCTTCACCACCACAGAGGAACGGACCTATGAGCGACCTATCAAACTTCGCACCTCAAGAGAGCGATACGGTTAAGCGGATTTACGCTTGGCACAAGAAGATGGGCGAATCGGAACCTTCCCGCGGATATCTCGGTGCCAGCATCCTCGGGCACGAGTGCGAGCGGAACCTTTGGTACAACTTCCGGGGCTGCGTTCCCCGGTCCTTCTCAGGCCGCATGTTCCGGCTTTTCGAGACCGGCAACTTGGAAGAGCCTCGGATGGTCAAGGAACTTTGCGCCATTGGCTGCGAGGTTCACGAGGTAGATCCCAACACCGGAGAACAGTTTGCGGTGTCGGCCCTGGGCGGGCACTTCTCCGGACACATGGACGGTTGCGCGATCGGGATACCGGAAGCGCCCCTGACATGGCACGTGCTTGAGTTCAAAACTCACAGCGAAAAGTCTTTCGCTAAACTCGTCACTGCCGGGGTAGCAGCGTCAAAGCCACAGCACTATGCTCAGGTCATGGTTTACATGGGCCTGACGGGCCTGACTCGCGCTCTGTACCTCGGCAAGAACAAGAACACCGACCAACTGTACGCCGAACGAATCCCGTATGATAGCACGGCGTTCAAGTGCCTGATGAACCGCGCCGAGCGGATCATCAAAAGCACGGCTCCGCCCGAGCGGATAGCGAAACGTCAGGACAGCTTTCATTGCCGCTTCTGCGCGGCGAAAGAACTCTGCTGGGGAACCAGCGACATAGCCGTCCCGATCCCGACTAAAGCCTGCCGGACATGCTGCCACGCCACGCCGGACACGGAGCGAGAGGACGCCGTATGGGTGTGCAAAAAGCATAACTTCGACGTAAGCCCCGTGGGGAGCGCAATCGGTTGCGAAAATCACCTACTGCTGCCTGATCTCGTATCCTTTGCCGAACCGACCGATGCCGGCGACGACTGGATCGAGTTCACGAACCACGAGGACGCTGCCGTATGGCGACACGGCCCGGGTAAAGGGATGTTCAGCACCAAAGAGCTGATCACCACTGCTGGACCGCTGGGACCGCCCGGAGCTGCAAGAGTACAGGCCAAGGGAGTACAGTCGGTCGAGCCCGAGCCGGAGCCCACAGGCTTCGAGCTCCCCAAGGACCTCTCATTGCTCGCGCAATATCCTTGGCAGGATTCTGAGCGCGTTTGGGACGGCCCTTCATCCGCCCTGGGTGAAGAAATTACTCGGCTGATTGGATTCAGCGTTGCGATTACGCCAACGGCGCAGGAGAAAACGGCCGAATGGGAGGCGTTTGAGTACGGCAATCATGAACTGCTGGCCGTGGTCTATCATACCGGCGACCAGCATCATGCAGCCATCTGGAGAGGGAAGTCATGAAGCGTCCAAGAAAAGAAGCAACCTGCGCCCAATGCGGGTACAAATTCTTTGTTTCGGCAAGGAAGCCCTACCGTAATTCACAAATGGACCCCAAGAGAAGAAGGCTCCCGATTTGTCCGGAATGTCACAAGGATAACATCAGAATCTGGAACGAGCTCAAGGAGAGCCGAAGACCCGAAGGCGAGGTGTAAGCCATGGAAGCGATGAAGATATCCGAGGCGATTTCTCTTCTGACGGGGATCGAGAAACAGTACGGGAATGTCCGCCTATGCTGTGCCGCCTCTGTGGACCCCGAGACCCTATGCCGAATCAGTAGCATCGACGCTGAAAAGGATGGTAGGGGTAATTGGGAATGTATCGCCAGAGTCACTAATGCCGACAAGCTGAGACCACAATACGAGGAGGA
>Ga0075125_10000145_pt1 | contig 28906 bp, 29 predicted proteins | sample AntAceMetag02UKN_FD_69810 | JGI IMG/M metagenome (GOLD analysis project Ga0075125, IMG submission 69810) | Saline lake microbial communities from Ace Lake, Antarctica - Antarctic Ace Lake Metagenome 02UKN | ecosystem: Environmental > Aquatic > Non-marine Saline and Alkaline > Saline | place... | reverse complement strand
TGATACGGCTCATTGTTGTTAATTCTAAATGTTCTATATATTTGTTCTAAAAGTATTAGTTTCATTAATTGATGAGGAAAAGTCATTTTAGAAAAAGACAATATATAATTGGCTTTTTGTAAAACATCTTTAGACAACCCTAACGAGCCTCCAACAATAAAGCAAATGTTAGAAGAATGATATGAAGTAATATCATTCATTTTTTTTGCTAATTCTTCAGAAGAAATTTGCTTACCTTCAATAACTAAAGCAATTATGTACTCGTCTTGAAGCTTTGATAAAATTCTTTTGCCCTCAATATTCTTAATAATATCTATATCTTTAATAGATAGATTTTCAGGAGCTTTTTCATCTTTCACTTCAATCAATTCTAATTTACAATATTTAGATAACCTTTTACTATATTCGTTGATACCATCTACAAGGTATATTTCTTTTAGTTTCCCAACCGATATAATTTTAATTTTCATAATAATTCTCCTCTAACACTTCAAGAAAAAAGGTAAAGCGATTGCTTTACCATTAAAGATTTGCAATTGATTTTTTACCTTCATGTATAACTTGGTCTAATATGATTACTACAAATAGGTATAGCTCAATATTTTCTTCCTCATAGATTTCAATTTCATAAGTATCTCCCCATGAAATAATTTTCTTCGAAATAGAAGCCACCACACCACCATTATCTAAAATATTAAATGAATGAGCGAATAAACTTCCATCAACAGATTGCTCTTTTCCTAAAATTGAAAGATCAAATTTTGGTCTTATGCTAAATTTTCTAACAATAGTAGCTACTTTTTCTCCATTACAATCGAAAATAAAATGCTTAGGTAGTATTCTTAAAAGCTTCTTTTTAGAAGAAAACAATACTTCCCCATTTTCGTCTAACAAATCTAATTTGTTATGAATACTTATTAATTTACCTTTGACCTGGTATTTCAAATTTTGTTGTTCATCTGTTATGTTGAACTTATCTTTAAATGAAAATACTTTTTGTTTGATATAAAATTTCATAATTCCCCCTTATAATTTTTGCTTTTATATAACATTTATTTTACCATTTTTTCGTTATTTAATCAAAATACTTTGTTACATTATAATTCCAATTGCTGACACATCACTCATTTGATTTTTTATTCTTCTCATTTCTTTAAACATTAGCTTTCTCCAAAAAATATTGTTGTAAAGCGATAATTGTTTTTGCATCCTTAATGAATTTGGTTTTAATCATCATTTTGCATTCTTCTTCAGATAATTCCATTACTTCAACAAATTCATCTTCATCCGCTGATTTTGGATTTTCAATCTTATAACAATCTCTAGCAATAAATAGTTCTATAACTTCATTACTATAACCAACACAACTATTAATATTCATCATTGTTTCAAAATTTTCTGAAACAAATCCAGTTTCTTCTTCTAGTTCTCTTTTTGCACATGTTAAACCTAATTCATCTAATGAATCTTTTTTACCTGCGGGAATTTCTATAGATTCACTTCTTATAGGATAACGATATTGTTTAACTAATATAATCTTACCACTTTTAGTTATAGGTAAAACAGCAGCTGCACTAGAATGCATTAGGTAGATTCTTTTGCTAGTCTTATTATTTGGAAGTAAAACATCATCTTCATACAATTTCATAAAAAAACACTCGTATACAAGTTTGTGACTTAATTGCTTTTCTTTTAGTTTCATCTTTATCACCTACAAATATTATATCAAAAACTCATTAAAAACTATATCTATTTTGTAATATTTTTAACAAACAAAAAAGGGATAATTTATCTCCCTTTTTAATTCTATCATTTAAGTTTTTATATTAATTATTTAATGAATTCTAATATACCTTTAACTAAAACATCTGGGCAATCCACTAATGGACTATGTCCTGATTTTGCTAATTTTACTTTTTTAGCATCTTTTAAAGCGGCTACAGTTTCATCTACCATATATTCTAGAACAACTATATCTTTTTCACTCCAGAATGATATTACTGGACAAACAACGTTTTTAATAGATCCATCCCCATCAATAACACCGTTGTTATCATTAGACATATTAAATTTAGTTAAAGCCCAATCAACGTCTACAATGCATCTTTCTTTCATCGTTTCTGTCAAATATAAATCATCGTCTTCCGGTGATGGTTTATTAACGGTATAAATAGCTTGGTCCCATACTGCTTTCATATAGGCTTTCGCTCCCGTTTTAAAAATGTTATCCATCGGAGCTACTTGAATAGGATCAGCACCAATTTCTGCTTTTGTTGAATAATATTGTCCAACAAGTGGTTGTCCGGCTGCATCTTTTTTGAATATTGGATAACCTTTATAAGAACAAGATTCGATTAGTACAACTTTTTTAACTTCTTTTGGTCTTTTAGCAGCTATTTTTAAAGCAACAGCTCCACCTGTAGACCAACCTGCTACAACGTAATCATATATGTTAAGACTATCCAACAATGCTAAAACATCATCAGCTAATTCTTCTAAATCATTAAATTCATTATTATATGATGAATCTCCAAACCCTCTTAAATCAGGCGCTATTATTCTATAATCATTTACTAATCTATCAATGATTGGTTTATAGTGTATACTACTACTCATATTTCCATGAATTAGTACTATTGTTTCTTTTCCGGCTCCCAAATCAAAATAAGCAAGTCTTTCTTTACCAACGTCTAAAAATTTCTTTTCCATTTTTTTCTCCTATGTGAATTTTTTTTGCGTATATCTATATAAATATTTTAGTACTATAGTAAATCAAAGTCAATTGTTTGGTAAAAATGAAAAGAAAACATAAATAGATGCATTGTTATTAACAAAAAATCCTTATAATACAAGCACTCTATTGTTTTCGTTTCCATTAGCAAATTCAATAAGTTTTTCTAATTCTTTGTTTTAGTTTCTCATAAAACCTCTGTTTCAAAATAAGCTTCTATAATTAAAGCTTTTGCTGTATTAGATTGGCTAACGTATATCTCGATTTCATCATCTTTATTTATTTCTCTAGAAAACTTAGAAGATAATAAAACATTCTTTTTTGTATAATCAACACCATCAATTGTATAAACAAATTTTATATGTCTTGAACTTCTATAAACAAATGTTTTAATAACCGTCGCCTTATATACTTTATCTTCTGATTTAAAACTTAGTAAAATTATAAATCTAATAAACAACATTATTATAGAAACTGCATCTATACCGATTATTACATACAACCCTAAGCTGCTAACCTCATCAGGCATAACTAGATATATAACTAACATAATAGCAAAAAGAACTGATACTAATAATAGCGATATTGTATAACTATCATTTTTAATTACTTTCTTAAAACTAACCTTTTCCATATAATCCCCCATATCTTTTAATTTTATTTTTTTCTAGCTCTTGGATGTGTATTTAAATACTCTGATTTTAATTTTTCTTTAGATACTCTAGTATATATTTGTGTGGTAGACAATGAAACATGCCCTAATAATTCTTGAACTACTCTCAAATCCACTCCATTGTTGATCAAATGAGTTGCGAATGAATGTCTAAATGAATGTGGAGAAATCTTAAGCGTCGATACCTGGTGTTCTAACTCTTTTTCTAAAATAAGATTAACACCTCTATTACTTATCTTACCACCTCTAAAATTCAAGAAAAGACTATCAACTGATTCGTTATTTCTTACCGCTAGTTCTGGCCTAGCATTAAGTAAATAATCTTGTATTGTATGAATAGCTATGTCATGAATGGGTACAACTCTTTCTTTATTTCCTTTACCGTGAATAAGTAATGTTTTATTTAGATAATCAACATTCTGTATTTTTATATCAACTAGTTCTTGCACTCTTAGTCCCGACCCATATAATACCTCAAAAATAGCTTTGTTTCTTTTCCCTAAAGCTTTTGAAGTATCAATATTATCTAAGAAGTCTATCATTTCTCTAGGGTAAATAAACTTTGGTAACTTACGATTAACCTTAGGTAAAACGACAAACTCAAAAGGGTTCATTGAAACAATATCTTCTTCAATTAAATAATCATATAAACTTCTTACCGCACTAATTTTCCTTAATATTGATTTAGGGGAATATTGATTATATAAGTGAGTAACATAGAATTTAGCTATTCTATTAGATATATGTAAAAGATCTCCTAATTCTTCTTGATTTAGGAAATTAATTAAATTATTAATATCGGTTGTATAAGAGACAACTGTATTTTTAGAATATTGTCTTTGATACTTTAGATAATCTTGATACATTAAAATTATTTCAGTGCTATTCAAGAACACCACTTCCTATCATATCCTTAACTGCATCTAAGCTTCTATCTGCATATAATTGTTTACGATCTTTTTTCTTGTGTTTTTCTTCTAAAGAAGGAAATATACCAAAATTTGTATTCATCGGTTGAAAATCAGATTCATTTGTATTTGAAATATAGTAGCTTTGTGAACCTAAAGCAGTATTATGAGAGAACTCAATTAAGTCTAACCCTCTAACTAGTCTAGACATATTAATTCCTGCAATAAAACCAGATCCAATTGATTCAACATATCCTTCAACACCACTAAGTTGCCCAGCAAAGAAAATTTTTGGATTCTTCTTTGACTGATAGAACCCATTAATGCTTTTTGGCGCATTTATAAATGAATTTCTATGCATGATACCATATCTTAATATATTAGCTTTTTCTAAACCAGGAATCATTCTTATTATACGAGTTTGTTCGGAAAAAGTTAAATGTGTTTGAAATCCTACAATATTAAACATGCTTTTTCTTAGATCATCCTGTCTAAGTTGAACAACTGCATATGGTCTTTTTTCGCCTTCTAAACCTAATCCAACAGGTTTCATTGGACCATAAGTTAATGTTTGATATCCACGTCTAGCTATTTCTTCAAATGGCATACACCCTTCAAATACCTTCAACTCAAAATCCTTAAGTTCAACTGTTTTTGCATTAATTACTTCATTATACCAAATATCATATACTTCTTTTGTCATAGGACAATTAATGTAATCTGCAGTGCCTTTATCGTATCTACTTTTAAAATATGCAATATTCATGTCTATTGAATCAAATTCAATAATTGGCGCTATTGCATCAAAAAAGTAAAGTAAGTCTTCACCCACAAACTCTTTAACGCTTTCCATTAAGTCATGACTTGTTAATGGGCCAGTTGCAATAATAGTATATTTGTTTAAATCTATTTCTTTAACTTCTTCATCAAAAATATGAATTAAAGGATTATTCTTTAATTCCTCTGTTATATATCCTGAAAAAGAATCTCTATCAACGGCTAGTGCAGAACCTGCTGGTACTTTATTATTGTCTGCAGCTTTAATGACTAAAGAATCAAGCATTCTTAGTTCTTCTTTCATCAAACCAGCTGCGTTTTTTAAATCGTTAGAACGTAATGAATTTGAACAAACTAGTTCAGCAAAATCGTCGCTTTTATGAGCGTCGGTTTTTTTTATTTTTTTCATTTCATATAAATTTACTTCTATTCCTCTTTTGGCTAACTGATAAGCCGCTTCAGATCCGGCTAATCCAGCGCCAATTACATTTACTATTTCTTTCAATATAACACCATCCCTATAAATATAATTATAACATAACTCATCACAATTAAATAAAAAAAAGGCAGTTAAACTGCCTTTAAGGTTTCTAATATTCTACTGTATCACAAAAGTATTCTAATGTATGATTACTCCATTTAAATCTTTATAAACAGAGATTAAGTAATTCATACGATATCTAATACCTTTATTGCAGTGTTATATATTTATAAAATCTATTTTTTTAGTCTAAATATAACTGGATCTAACCCTAGTTGAATAGACCCATTGTTAACAGAAACAATTTTACCATTTAAGAAGTTACGATATCTTCCGTTTGGTAAATCAACTTGTAATTCAGCTTTTACAAGACCAACGTTGAAAATACCAATATATTTTTCAAAATCATTTTCAACTGTATTATAGGCAACTCCGTCGATTTCAGGAATGTTAACGTTAAAAATGCCTTTAGCAAATATTGATTTCTTTTTAAGTTTATTCAATTTCTTAATGAAATTTGAAATATCTCCGTTTTTATTAAATACATCCTTTTCAAATAGCGATGGTTTAATATCAGCTAAAAACTCTTCTCCCGCATAAAGCATTACTGCACCCTTTTGGAAATAGTTTAAAGCAGTCCAGTTTTTGATTTTCTCTAAATCATTATTTACATATTTAGCTATTCTGTCAAAATCGTGGTTTTCTAAATTTTTCATCTTAACATAGTTTTCTGGATAGATTTCTTCTTGTCTTTTTACAGCTTCTAAATAATCTCTTAATGGTCTTTTTCCAAATAGATAGTCTTCATAATATGGTTGAACATCGTAATCATATGCCATGTCAAATACTTCATAGACCTCAGATTCACTCATACAAGTATGACCTAAATCTCTTAAATACTTACAAAATTCCCCGTGAACTGATTCGCTTAGCCAAAATGTACTCCTATTAACTCTAGAAACTTTCTTTCTTGCTAACTTCCAAAATTCTTTTGGAACTAAAGAAGCAACATCACATCTATAAGCATCAATACCCATTTCAGAATACATTACTAGAATATTTGATAGTTCTTCCCACAAAGCTTTATCTATTGAATAATCAAAATCACTAACATCAGACCAATCTTCTACTTTACATGAAATTTTCCCTGTTTTATTCTTATAAAAATATTCTGGGTGACTTTCTAAAAGAACAGAATCGTTAGATGTATGGTTATATACAACATCCATCATAATTTTCATCTTGCGAATATGTACTTCATCAATCAGTTGTTTAAAATCATCCATTGTTCCTAATTCTAAGGCTACACTTCTGTAATCTTTAATTGAATAAGGACATCCAAGACTTCCTTTTTTACCCACTTCACCTACTGGATGAATCGGTAAAAGATAAACAACATCTACACCTAAATCCTTAATTCTATCAAGTTCACTAATTACCTCTTTAAAGGTTCCCGCTTTAGAAAAATTGCGAACATAAATTTGGTATATAACTAAGTTTCTTAATTTAACCCTTGTACTTTTCATATTTTCCTCCAATTACTTCATTTCAATGTTATTTTACAATATTTACTATATAAAATCTATCTATTGCCATCATTAGTTTTATGAAATAGTTTACAGGTTTTTCGGTGTTTTTCATTGATTTTATAACGTTTTTGATGCTTTTATGTAAATTGTTACATACTATTTCTCGAAAAGTCTTCCATAATTTCTATTTTTATGTATAATTTTACATATAAGAGGTGATGTATATGTCAACGATTAAAGATGTAGCTAAGAAAGCTCACGTAAGTGTAGCTACCGTTTCAAGAGTAATCAATCAAAAGGGATACGTAAACATTGAAACAAGACAGATGGTTTTGGATGCTGTTCAAGAATTAAATTATGTTCCTAATGAATTAGCGAGATCATTGTTTCAAAAAAAATCTCATATTATTGCGGTATTAGTACCACAACTTACTTCTTATTACTTCGCAGAATTATTGGATATAATCGAAGATTTAATTGTAAATCTTGATTATCGTGTAATGGTATGCAATTCACACGATGACCCAGAAAAGGAATCTAAATATTTAAAAATATTTGATCAATATAATATTGACGGTTTGATTCTAATTTCGAACACACATAGGATTGAAGATTACAAAAAATTAGAAATTCCTATTGTCGAAATAGATCATAAATTATCAGAAGATATTCCTTCTGTTACATCTAACAACTGTTTAGGTGGAAACCTAGCAGCTGAAAAGCTTGTAAATGAAGGCTGTAAAAAAATAATTCACTTTAGAGGCCCATCTGATTTAGTAACCGTTAGAGAAAGAACTGAAGGATTCAAGACCGCTTTACAAAAGTATAAGATTAATAGCTTTTCTTATGACTTAGATTTCATAAAGCCTAGTGGTGAAGAAATTGAAAATGTTATTTCCTCTAATCCTGATTGTGATGGAATCTTTTGCGATTCAGATATAATTGCAATTCATGCAATTCAAGCGCTACATAAGGTAGGAAAGCGAGTTCCTGAGGATGTACAAGTAATTGGTTTTGATAATATAGAATTAGCTGAAATATTCAAACCTAATCTAACTACAATAAGTCAATCTAGAGAAAAAATAGGAAAGTACGCCGTTAAAACTCTAATGAAACTTATAAATAAAGAAGAATTAGAACAAGTACACAGAAAAATTGATGTTAAATTAATCGAAAGAGAAACAACTAAATAAAAATACTAGTTTTTTAAAAAATACACCACTTGTAATGTACAAGTGGTGTATTTATATTATATTGATATAAAAATTAACAAATTTCAAGAATTCTTTATTCTTTTTCTAACCTTTCAATCAATCTTTCTAGCTTTTCTGCAGTGTCATCTGAAACTGAATGTTCTATCCCACAAGCTTCATAACTTGCATCTTCTTCAGACACACCTAAAATATTAATTAAAAATCTCTTTAGAAGTCTATGTTTCCAAAGAATTTTCATAGAAATATTTTTTCCTTCTTCAGTAAGAGAGATATCTCCATAATACTTTTTCTCGACTAGTTTTTTATCAATCAAAGTATTAATAGCCTTATTGACGCTAGCTCTAGAAACTTTTAAATGTCTAGCAAGCTCAACGGATTTTACATGTTCTCCACCTTTTAAGCAAATTGCTTCTAAATAATCTTCTAATGATTCTGAATACTTTTTACTTGTCATCAATCTCTCCCCCTTCTACATCCTCTATATATTTAATAAATTTTGGTAAACCGCAATCGTCTGTTTTCGAACATTTTTCACAATCTCCACATGCGCTTCCTTTATTTTTAATAAACTTCCTAACCATAATCCCTACAAATAACACTGCTAGAATACTAAAGAATACAGTTAACAGGGTTCCTAATTCAATTTGTGCTAATTGATATATTCCTAACGAAATTACATAAGCAATTATCATTTCATAAGCAATTATGAAAGTGAGCCATTTCCAAGACTTTAATTCTCGTTTCATGGCTGACACAGCAGCTATACAAGGTGTACTTAGTAATGCAAATGTCATAAATGCATAAGCTTGAGCTGATGTAAAGTGAGCTTGTATAGATGCATATAATAAAGAACCATTTTGCATTACATCTCCATTAACTCCATATAAGATACCTAAAGTTCCTACCACCGACTCTTTAGCAACAATACCAGCAAGCATTGAAACTGTAGATTGCCAATCACTGAAACCGATAGGTTTGAATATTGGTAATAAGAATCTACCTATGTTTCCTAATAAACTAAAACTAATTTCATCTTCAGCAAGTAATCTAAAAGTTCCATCTACAAAACCAAAATAACTAAAGAACCAAATAATTATGAAAGCAGCTAATAAAATTGTACCTGCTTTTACTAAGAAATCCTTACATCTTTCCCATGTGTGCAACAAAGTATTTTTAAGCGTTGGTCTACGATATTCTGGTAATTCCATAATATAATTTGCTTTACCACCTTTAAATAATACTTTTTTGAAAAATACAGCGGAAAAAATAGCTACTAATAATCCTAATATATACATAGAAAATACCACTAAGAACGAACCGTTTCCAAATAAAGCACCTGCAAACACTCCATATATTGGAGCTTTAGCCCCACACGAAACAAATGGAATAATCATAGTAGTTATCTTTCTATCTTCTTCATTATCAAGTGTTCTAGTATTAGCAATAGCTGGTACAGAACATCCAAATCCAATTAGCATTGGAATAAATGATTTTCCTGAAAGTCCAAATCTTCTTAACGCTCTATCCATAATGAAAGCCGCTCTTGCCATATAACCTGAATCTTCTAAAATAGCTAATGCAAAAAATAAAATAGCTAACTGAGGTAAAAATCCTACAACCGCAGCTAAACCACCAAAGATACCATTGGTGATAAGTGATCCAATATAATCTGCCATTCCTAAACTATTAACACCACTTATTATCCAAGTGAAAAACTCATTAATTAACCAAACAAATTGATTAGTAATAAAAGTTCCCAATGGACCAAATGCTAAAAAGAATACAACAAACATTATCAAGCCAAAAATAGGTAACCCAAATGCTTTACTGGTTAAAATTTTATCAATTTTATCTGTTGGTGATTCTTTTAACAATTTGTTCTTTAAGTATGTCTGAGTAACAACTTCTAATATCTTTTCATACCTTGCATTAGGTAGTACCATATCAAAATCTAAATCATGTCTTTTCTTTTCTTCGAAATACAAAGCAAGTAAATCTCTTGTTTCAACTTTATTCAATTTAATATTATCAAGTGCTTTTAATCCGTCTTCGAAAAATCTTATTGAAACAAATCTATCTTTAATAATAAAATTAAACTTTTCAATTGTTTCTTCGATGACATCATTGTATTTTGTAGGATTGTGTTTTTTGTTAATATCTAAATTTTCAATAGCATTAATAAGTTTATCAATTCCAATTTTCTTACTAGCTGAAATTGGAATAATTGGTACACCTACTAATTTAGATAATTTATCATAATATATCTTCTCTTCTTTTTTTTCAACAACATCTATAGCATTAAGTGCAATAATCATAGGAATATCAGAATCTAATAATTGGTAAGTTAAAAAAAGATTCCTCTCAAGGTTGGAGGCATCTACTATGTTAATTATTAAGTTCATTTCCTTATTAGCAACAAAATTTGAAGCCACTTCTTCTTCTAAAGAAATAGTTGACAAAGAATATATTCCCGGTAAATCAATTATCTTAGCTTCTATATTTTTAGACTTTAATTTTCCTGATTTTTTTTCTACTGTTACCCCTGGCCAATTACCTACTGACTGATTACTACCAGTAAGCTCATTGTATAATGTAGTCTTACCAGAATTAGGGTTTCCTATTAAAGCAATATTAAGCATATTATTCCTCGATTCTATCTACAATAATTGTTCTTGCTTCTGCCTTTCTCAAAGTCAAAGAATATCCTTTAACCATAATTTCCATAGGGTCTCCTAAAGGCGCAGTTCTTTTAACAAATATCCTAGTCCCAGTAATCAATCCCATATCTATAATTCTTTTTCTTAAATTGTTAGCATAAACCTGTTTGATAACACAAGTTTGCCCAGGTAAAATTTCTTTTAAAGTCATAATGTAAGCCTCCTATGTTAACTTAAGCTAACTAGTATAAAAAAATATAAAACTATATTGTTAGCTTGTGTTAACATTATAGCTTTATTCTTTCAATTTGTCAATCAATATTATAAATTATTTTCTAAATCTAACAGTTCTCTTTTTGTATCAGAACCACCATTATATCTTCCTAAGGATCCATCACTTTTAATTACTCTATGACAGGGGATAATAATAGGTAATTTATTATTCTTACATACCGTTCCACAAGCCCTTGAAGCGTTGTCATAACCAGCCTTTTTTGCTATTGCTTTATATGACCATTTTTCACCATATGGAATTTTTGTTATTTCCGTTAATATTTTCCTTTGAAAATCTGTTCCTTCTATAATATATGGCAAATCGAATGATTTCCGCTTTCCAAGCAGATATTCTTCAATTTGCATCTTAGTTTTAAGAACTAATGGTGTGCTATTATCACTAAAATTGTTTTTTGGATTTAGTATGATCTTAGTTATGAAATTTTCTTCTTCATAAATAGCTATCTTACCTAAATAACTATCAAATACACATATTCCCATTTTTTGATTTTTCACCACTTTCAGTATTTATTTGCTATTTAAAAACTCATATATTCAACATTCTATGAATTGTTATTCAACATATTTATCAAGAAATTCTTTTATACTTTTTTCATATTTTTTTTGATCAGCAAAATACGATCCCGCATGATAAGCGTTATTCTCAGCTAGGAAAAGTGACTTGTTTCCATTATATGATTCATACATGTTCACTGAATGAGAATATGGTATGTAATCATCCGCTTTCCCATGAATAAACATGATAGGTACAGAAATATTGTTTAGGTCTTTAATTGGCGATATTCCTCTCATACTTGCACCAGTATATAATCTAAATACAATCAACGCAAACCAATAGAATGGATATACAGGAATTTTATATTTCTGCCACAATAATTGTCTAAGTAACACTGTAAAATCTGAAAATCCACAGTCACTTATTACAAATTTCACCCGATTATCGATTTTAGCTTCTAATAAGACTGTAGTGGCCCCCATTGATTCTCCATATGTACCAATAGAAATATCACTTCCATACCTTGAAATAGTATCTGTAATTACTACATATAAATCATCTTTTTCATAGTGTCCTAGGCTTGTGAATTTACCACCTGAATTACCATGAAATCTTTGATCATAAAGCACTACATTATAGCCATGATTCATCATCATTCTTGCATACTTTAAACAACCATGATGTGTATAGGTGTGCCCATGAGACATCACCATATATTTTTTTGAATTATTTTTGTTTTTTAAATAGTAAGTTTGGATATTATAACCGTACTTTGATTTAATTATATATTCAGAAGTAAGGTTCTTTTTGTAATAATCCATTAACCCCGGATAGTTTTCTTCTTCAATAACAGCAGTATCTTCTAACGATCTTTTGTTAGGTTTTATAACACCTAGAACTACCGTCACTCCCACTATAAATCCGATTAATATTAATACCCCAATAGTAATTATATAAGGCATAATTTCATCTCCTTTTCTTATTCACTTAACAGGTTAAAATACACACCTTTTTTAGCTATTAACTCTTCATGATTACCCATCTCAATTATACCATCTTTTCCTAATACAATAATACGATCTGAATTTTGAATTGTTGATAATCTATGCGCAATAACTATTGCTGTTTTTTCTTTAACTAAATCATCAAAAGCTGATTGAATTAATCGTTCTGTTACATTATCTAGTGCACTTGTTGCTTCATCCAAAACAACAATTTTAGGTTTCTTCAAAAACAATCTTGCAATAGCAATTCTTTGCTTTTGTCCACCAGATAACTTAACGCCTTTTTCACCTGTATATGTCATATATCCATCAGGCAAATCCTTTATATATTTATGGATGTTTGCTCTTTTAGCCGCTTCGATAACTTCTTCATCAGAAGCTTCTGGATTACCATACAATATATTATCTCTAAGTGTTCCATAAAAGATAAATACATCTTGCTGAACATGCCCTATAGCTCTTCTAAGAGAGTATACATCATAATCCTTAATGTTAACCCCATCTATAGAAATCGACCCTGAGTCAACATCATAGAACCTAGGAATTAGTTTTGAGATAGTTGATTTACCAACTCCCGTTTCACCTATCAATCCAATTTTTTCTCCTGGTTTAATATCTAAATTGAAGTTTCTTAATACGATTAGTTTACCTTTATTATATGAAAAATTAACATTATCAAACTTAATATTTCCAACTGGATTAACTAATTGTATTGCTCCATCATTTGATTTTATCTTTGGTTCAATACCCATGATTTGATAAAATCTTTCAAATCCGGCTGTCCCTTGTTGAATTTGTTGCATCATTGAAATCAATCTATTAATTGGTTTTACCAAGAAGTTAATATATAAGAAATATGTAAATAAATCTACATAATCAATTCTCCCATAATAAACAAATATTCCGCCTAATACTAAAACTAGTAAGTTAAGTATTAGAATTAAGAACTCGTTACCAACATGAAAAATTGCCATTTCTTTATAAGCTTCTTTTGATGAATTAGCGTACATTTCATTTACATCTTGGAATCTTTCAACTTCAAAATCTTCATTATTATATGCTTTTGTTAATCTAATTCCTGATAGAGAATTCTCAATTTTTGAGTTTAATTCTCCATGTAGTTTTCTTACTTTACGTTGAGTTTCTAAAAGTTTTTTTCTTCTCCACCAAGTAAATATAACAATCAGTAATACAAAAAGAAATAGCATAATTGTTAAAATAAAGTTAATTGTTGACAAGAAAATGAATGAACCAATAAATAGTATTCCTGAAATAAACAGATCTTCAGGCACATGATGTGCCATCTCCGATATATCTCTTAAGTGATTAGTAATATAGCTCATCAATACTCCCGTTTGGAAGTCATCATAGAATTCATCATCTAATTGTTCATATTTTCTAAATAAGTCTTTTCGCATATCTCTTTGGATAAAAGTACCCATAATGTGTCCGTTATAGGTAACGTAAAAAGAAAATCTAGCTCTAACTAAATAAATAAGAAATAATCCTATACCAATATACAAAATCATTCTTAACCCATCGTTAGGAACGATAGAGTTTCCAAATTGAATAATAAAGTTTATATTGTCATTTGGAATATAATTGTTTAATACAGCTCTAGTTGCTATGGGATATAATAAATCAATCACAGACATGCCAAATGCTGAGGCTAAATCTAAAATAAATACACTCATGTGATTTCTATAGTAACTAATAAATTTTTTATACATGCACTACCCCTGTTTCCAATTCTTTTCTAAGATTCTTAAGTTTAATCTTATCTAATCTTGTAATTATATATATTGTAGCTATTAACATAAACCCAAAAGATAGCCATAACATATATGACAGTACCTACTGCTATAATAGCATCTGATTCTACTAGACCTATTTAATCAACTCTACTTATCTAAAACATATCTGTTAAATTATATGCTATTTGAGATATTGAAGTTAATAACACAGGCAAAGCAACTAAAAGTAATTTTTTCAGTATGGATCCTTTAGTCAAATTAAATACTTTCTTCATAATTTTCTCTAAAAAGAAACTTCAGATTGAAGTTTCTGTATATGTTATATTTATTTTTCTAAGAAATAAGTAGATTCCATATCAGCTGTCGATAATGCAAATGCTAAAGGAAATCTAGCAAATGCTTCTCCAACATTACGAATATTTTCTGATACAGAAAATCCCATATGATATCTAATTGCAAACGCTTCTTCTCTTGATAATTTCATAAATCCAGAAATAATATATACTGATTTTTCTCCATGGCCATATGGTAATTCATCACGGTAATCATAACTAGGCACTTTAATCCACTTACCTGTCTCATCTTTTGTATTTCTGAATGATTTATTGTAAACATTAACTTTACATAAATCATGTAATAAAGCTACTATAGCTATTGATTCATCACTTACATTTAAATTATACACTTCTTTAACTCTAGGTCTATTTAAATAATCCTTCAAACACTTATAAACATTTAAAGAATGTTCTAATAATCCCCCAGGATTAGACAAATGGTATCTTGTTGAAGCAGGAGCTTCAAAAAAATCACTTTTACCAGATAACAAGTAATCTAATAAATCCTCAGAACCAGGTCTATTAATATACTTTTTATATATATCTAAAAATTCATCTTTCATTATAACACCTTTCCATAAATAGCCGCACAAGGTACTTCTACAACTGTTTCATCACACTTTACAGGCATTGTAACATCAATTATTTCAAGAATTTCATAGATTGTTTCATCACTCAAATCTTTAATATGTTGTTTGGCTTGAAAGTTATTATCGTCTTTACTTCCAAAGAAAACCAAGATATCATCTTCATCGTATCGTTTTGCATGTTTTGCCATTAATCCATCAAATAGTTTAACTCTGATCTTGCTATCAAGTAAAACAAAACGATAAGGATTCTCTAAATTGAATCTTTTTCTTAACTTATCTTTTCTGATTTGCTTTCCAGCTCCAGAAACAACTGCTTTGTATTCTTTTTTTGCAGCATTATAAACTTCAATACCCAAACCTTTTAATTTGCTAGGAAAATCTTTCTTTGTACTCATAAAACTCACCCTTTCACACTAATTCCAAAAGTGTTATGCTCTCAACCGAAGCTGTATTTGGAAACATATCAATTGGACTTATTGATTTAATAATGTATTCTTTACCTATTCTACTTATATCCTTCGCTAATGTGGAAGGATTACAAGATACATATACAATTTGTTTTGGTAATGTTTTTCTTAAAGCGTCAATTACTGGAGTTGCTAAACCTCTTCTTGGTGGATCTAATAAAACTAAGTCTGGTTTAATACCTTTTTTTATTAATTTAGGAACAGCTAATTCAACCTGATCAGCTATAAACTCTACATTCTCTATGTTATTCATTCTTGCATTTTCAATCGCATCTTTAATTGAAGCTTCAGAATAATCTATCCCATAGACCTTCTTAGCCACTTTCGACATTAAGATACTAGTTATACCAATACCTGAATAACAATCAAATACGATAGATTTTGGACCTATATCAGCTATATCTATAACCTTATCATACATCTTCTCCATTTGAACAGTATTCAACTGATGAAATGCGTCTGGAGAAACCTTAACTTTAAGATCTTTAAACTTATCTTCAATCGTCATATTACCAGCAAGTAAATATATCCTATCAGAAATAACTAGATTACTATTTGGATTGTTAACAGAATAAGTTACTGATTTAACATTCGGTAATGATAATATTATTTCTCTCCCTAATCTTTTTAATTCTTCTTTGTACTCTTTAACTATAATTGTTACTGAAGCACTATCCGTTCTTTCTAAATATCTTGTAACTAAATATATTAAAATTCCATCTTGATTACGTGTATCATAAGCTTTATAATCATACTTTGTTAATAATGATAAAACTTTTTTGTTAATTTTGTTAATTTCATCGTGATGAACTAAACACTCATCAACATATACAAATTCATTAGATTCAGGTTTATAAAAACCTAAAGCTAATCCCGAATCGGTATTATTGAAAGGCATTTGCGATTTGTTTCGATATTTATATGAGTTATCCATACCCAATGTTTTTTTAATATCTAATTCATCTACATTATAACCAGTATATCTTCTCAATGACTGCTTGATGATATTCTTCTTAATTTTTAATTGTTCTTTATAATCAATATGTTGCATATGACAACCACCACAATCATCATAAAATTTACAAGGGGGTGTTAGTCTTTTTGTTGATTCCCTCATTATTCTAATAATTCTGGCTGTTGCATATTTTTCAGCAACAAAAATAATTTCACAAGCTACTTTTTCTTTTACAATAGCCCCCGGAACAAAAACTAAAGTTTTATTATAATACCCTACCCCTTCTCCGTTAATACCTTGTTTTCTTATATCTAATTTTATTTGATCTCCAATAACAAATTTCATAATATCACCATCCTAATTATAACACTTATTATTCTAAAAAAGAAACAAATGAGACAGAGAATCTGTCTCATTTCTTAATTGTATAAGATGTTACATATTTTTGTACTAATTCTTTAACTTCAAGATTTGATAATTTCTCAAATCCATTCACAATTTCTTGGACATCATATTCAATGTTTTCGGCCGGTGTAAGCTTTTCAATAAAGATTTTTTCATTATCCGTCTTAATGTGACCATTATCTTTATCTACAAGCAATTCTTCGTATAATTTTTCACCAGGTCTTAATCCTGTCACTTCTATTTTTATATCAACGTGAGGTTTCATTCCCGATAACATAATCATCTTTTCAGCCAAGTCATAAATTTTTACTGGGTCTCCCATATCTAAGATAAATAGTTCTCCACCTTTTGCATAGGTTCCAGATTGTAATATTAAACTAACAGCTTCAGGAATAGTCATAAAATATCTGATAATTTCTTTATGCGTAACTGTTACGGGTCCACCATTTTCAATCTGACGAGTAAATAATGGTACAACAGAGCCATTGCTTCCTAAAACATTTCCAAATCTTACAGCAGAATAATTTGTTTCTGATTTTTGATTGTACCATTGAATAATCATTTCTGCAAAACGTTTAGTAGCACCCATTATATTAGTTGGCCTAACTGCTTTATCCGATGAAACTAATACAACTTTTTCTACTTTATTCAAATCAGATAACTTACATACATTGTACGTTCCTATTATATTTGTTCTTACAGCTTCCACGGATGAATCCTCCATAAGAGGAACATGTTTATAGGCGGCCGCATGAAAAACTAATTCTGGTTGATAATCTTTAAAAATCTGTTCTATTCTTTTGTAGTTGTAAACAGAGCCTATATGTAATTCAAAATCAATAGTGCTAATCTGTTTCTTTTTCATTGCATGGTTTAATTCGGTTTGTAAATCATAAACACCATTTTCATAAATATCAAATAATAAAACCTTCGCAGGTTTATGTATCATAATTTGTCTTACAAGTTCGGAACCAATTGATCCTCCAGCACCAGTAACTAATACTCTTTTGCCAGAAATAAAGTTTTTTATCCCTTTATTATCAAGTTTAACAACTTCTCTAGATAATAAATCTTCTACCTTTACTTCTTGAAGTTTCTTATTAGGAACATCCTTCTTTAAATTTTTAAATTTAGGAAGGCGCTTTATTGTTACTGGTCTCTTTGCGACCATTTGAATTATTTGTTGAAATCTATCATTCTCAATATTTGCTATACAGATAATAACTTCTTCAATATCGTAATTATCAATAATATGTGACACTTCTTTTATTGGGCCTAAAATTGGAAATCCTGACATAATATTCCCGATTTTCGTATCATCATCATCTACAAAAGCTATGGGATTATTCAATAAATTTGTATTATTTCTTATTTCATCTAAAACTAATTTCCCGCCAGCTCCTGCGCCTATTAACAAAGTTCTTTTACCTGCCATATACATTTTTTTAGGAGAAAGGTACTTTAAAAATCTTTTGACAATTCTTGGCAAGACCATAACGGATACTTCAAATACATTTGTAAATATTAAATACATTTCAGGTATAAAATTAAAATTAGGAATTGATATTGTAATGACAGCTATAATAATATTACCAATAGTAACTGCTAAAGCTAATTTGAATATTTCATCAAATCCAGCATTTTCAAACATCAAACGATATACTTGAGAGAATAAATACACAATCAGTTTTATTAAAATTACGATTGGTAAAATTTGGATAGATAATTTAGAGTTAAAACCCTCAGCATTTGATAGAGTTAGTGCACCTATAGCTATTCCATAAGTTAAACAAATAGCAATGATATCATATAATATCATTTGCCATGTTTTCATTTTATTCACTTTATCGAAAAAGGTAGTTTTGCCAGTCATTATTATCCCCCTAAATACATTTATAGCATTTAAATTTTAACACAATTATGTTCATAATTCAATCTAAAACATACAATAAAAAGGGTTAATTAAATAACCCTTTTTAACTAATATATACATCAAAGTAAAATTCTATGCCTTTTTCGAGATTATCAACCCCGTAATCATAGCCTAGAATATCTAAAATGGTTCGACAAATTGATAACCCTAACCCTTGACCTCCATAGCTCCTAGTCCTAGCTTTATCAACTTTATAAAAACTATCCCAAATATGCTTAATATCTGACTCAGGAATATTTTCTCCTGTATTATATACTGAAATTCTTATTGTATTAGCATTTTTATGCTTAGCAGATATTTTTATATATCTTTTATTATCAACATGATTTATTGCATTATTTATAAAATTTGTAAGAACAGTTTGTAAATTACTATAATCAGAATTGATGACTAAATCTTCTAAATCTATTTCACAATTAATTTTTTTCTCTTCAAATACTAAGTTAAATAGTTTCTTGGTCTCAACAATCAATTTTTTAATATTCATATCTTTGTATTCAAATTGCTTATTTCCGCTTTCTAATTGTGAAACATTTAGAAGTTCCATAACCAAATTGTCCATCTTATTAGTCTCGTCTAGAATTATACCTAGATATTCCTCTTTTGTAATTGAATCAATGTCAGGAAGTTTTAAAGCTTCCGTATAGCCCATAATTAATGATAATGGAGTTTTTAATTCATGAGAAGCGCTGGCTATAAATTCTCTACGCATTTTATCAACATCAGTTTTATGCAATATTTCTTTTGCCAGTCTTACATTTGAAAGTTGCAATTTGTTAATGTTTTCTTCTAATTGCGAACTCATCGTATTAATACTGTTACCTAAATCTTCATACTCATCATCGGTCTTAATATCTACCGTAGTAGAAAAATTAAGTTTAGCAATCTCTTGAGCTATCTTAGTAATCTGTAATATTGGATTTGTAAAAGAATAACTTATAAAATACATTATGATAAACGATAATACCATAAAGAAGAAACCAACAATAATAGTAAAGGAATTAAATATTTTTATTGAATCGTGAATTGACTGAAAAGTAACAGTCATAACATAATAAACGCTATTTTCACCTTCAACAGTTTTAGAAACACAAAGAGCGGCAACTTGCGTATCATCATCACTAATATTATACTCAGACTGAATATCCATAAGATATGCACTATACTCAGCGTCAGATAAATCACTTACTTCAGTCGCATAACTTGATTCAGTAATAATTGTTTGATTATTAAAATCATATATAATTCTTCCTAAAACACCATCCGGAATGTTAAATCGATTTCCATACAATCTAACGAATACATTTGGCACTTCGTTAAAGTTTGTCCAAAGGTAATTCTCATCGAACTCCTCAATTTGTTCTAGGACTTGAATATTAATATTATAATCATCTTCAATTTCTTGGAATGAATAATTCAAATTGTCATTTTTTAAGTCAACACTTTGAACTTCAGTAAAAGCTTCAACTAAAGAAGCTTTACGATTAGTTACATAATAATTTTCTAAGAATGAATTATTTAATAAAATTAACCCAGCAATGAATGCCAATATAATGCCATAAACAATTAAAAAGAGTTTGGATCTAATTGACGACTTCATTTTCAGAGTCTAATCTGTACCCAATGCTTCTAACTGTGGAGATATAATAAGAATAATTTCTTAATTTAGCTCTAAGTTGTTTTATATGAGTATCAACGGTCCTTAAATCACCAAAATAATCATAATTCCATACGGCATTCAAAATCTTATCTCTTGATAATGCTATTCCTTTATTATCTATAAAGAATTTCAATAATTCGTATTCTTTCGGTGTTAATGTTATTTTTTCTTCATTAATGTAAGCTTCTCTAGCTGCTAAATCCATCTTAATTACACCAAAACAAATTTCTTCATGCACTTTTTTATCTTTCTTTAATAGTTTATTAACTCTAGCCATTAAAACACTTGGTGAAAATGGTTTAGTCACGTAATCATCTGCGCCTAGCTTAAACCCTTTTAGTTGATCATACTCATCACTTCTAGCAGTCAACATAATAATTGGTGTATTAAGATAGTCTCTAATACGTTCTAAAACATACCATCCATCATACTTTGGCATCATAACATCTAAAATAATCAAATCAATTTTCTGATTTGATTCAAATAGTATATCTAAAGCTTCTTCCCCATCAGCTGCTTCAACAACACTATAATTTTGTCTTTTTAAAAAATCAGATACTAATCTTCTAATTCTAAATTCATCATCAACAACTAAAACATATGTATTTCTCATATTACCATCACATCCCCTTCAAAGAAAAATTCAATATATTTCTTCCTGAGGTAGGGGGATAGGATTGATATATTGAATTAATTTAATTATATTTAAAAAATATGTATTTATTGTGATAAAACTATGTAATTTCAATTAAGAACAGTTTTATTATTAAATAGTTCTTCTGCTTTAACCTTTGAAAATGACGATTCTACTACTTCATAAGCCTTTTTCAAATTACTCATTCTAAAATCATGAATATCAGATGCAACAAAGTCTACTAAGTTGTTCTTAATTAATTTAAGAACAAATTTCTTAATCTTTCTTCCATAATCACCTATCAATGCCGAAGCATTTATTTGTATTTTTGCTCCCATCCTTCTAAGGTATGTATAATACTTTATATCGATAAGATACGGATACCTTTCGGGGTGAGCAATAATTGGTATATATCCTTTAGCAGTTAGGTTATTAATTGCTTCTGGAATATCTTCGTCTTCTTCATACAAAGAAAACTCAATTAAAACATATGAAGAATCTCCTAAAGTTTTTGTTAGTCCTGCTTCTAAATCTCTTACAGTATGTCTATTGTAGTAGATTTCTGTGCCCAAATACAAGTTAACTTCAAGGTTTTGATTATTAACTTCTTCTAATAATTTATAAAAAATCTTAACATTTTCCACTACCGGAGATAAATACCCTCTATGTTTAAAATAATGAGGTGTTACAAAAATATCTGTAACACCCTGTTTTATTTCATCTTTAATTAATTCAATTGAAGTTTCAATATTGGGTGATCCATCATCAACAAAAGGTAGTAAATGTGTATGAATATCAATCACTTAAAACACTCCTAATCTTCTTCGTTTGAATAGTTTGAGTAATAATATCCGTAAAGTCCACTTGATTTTCTTACATCAATATTAGCTAAAACTCCCCCAATGATTTGAGCTCCATTTGCTTGAAGTTGTTCTAACCCAGCTTTTGCATTATCTTTTCTAGTTTGATTATATGCAGCTACATAAATAACTCCATCAACATACTTAGATACAATCAAAGCATCAGTAACCGATAATACTGGAGGTGTATCAATAACAATATAATCATATTCTTTTCTTAATTCATTAACCATGTTAATAACTTTTTGAGATTGCAATACAATGTGAGGGTATGACAATCTATTACCAGTTAGCAATAAATCAATACCTGACCCATCATGTATAATTAAATCATGAATATCTTTATCATCAACAACAAAATCAAAGAAACCTACATCATTTGATTTATGAAAAGCTCTTTGAATTTTAGGCCTTCTTAAATCAAAGTCTAAAATAATAACTTTTTTCCCTTTTTCAGCATATACAGCAGCTAAATTGATAGCTGTTGTAGTCTTACCGTCTTGTGGTGTAGCTGATGTTGTTTGAATAACCTTACATGGTAAATCTAAATTAGACATCCTAACATTAAGTTCAAGTTTTCTATAAGCTTCTGATTCGGGTGAATTTGGAAATTCAATTACTACATTTCTATATTCAAAAAATTCCATCTAATCCACCAACTTTCTTTCTTTAATTGTTCCAGGAACGGCTGCGATAACTTTGATTCCTAGATATTTTTCCATTTCAGAAGAAGATTGGAATTTATTATTAAATAATTCTTTAACAAATATAAATGCTAGGGAAATGATACCTCCAAGTAATACACTAATAACAATATTCAATATTTTATTTGGTGAACTTGGTATAGTTACTACTTCAGCTACATCTAATACTCCTAATTTATCTTGTAATAGAACATAACCTATTTCATCATCATTTGCAATTGCAATAGAATTTTCAACAAGTGTATTAGCAATTTCAGCTGCTAATTCTGGAGATTCATTCTCAACACTTATATATATAATCAATCCACTAGACTGGGATGTAATTGAAATGTTATTTTGTAAATCACTTATTGTTTGTTCTTCAGGCAACCCTTCAACATCTTCAATAACACTTTTTAAAACTAGGTTAGAAATTACAAATTCTTTATACGTAGCCACCAAATTTTGCCCAATAGTAATAGCTGATTGTTCAGATGTACCTGAACTATCAGAATCCACTTGCACAATTAATGATGTTTTTGCTGTATATGTTGGTGTTACAAGTACATAAGTATAAACTACTCCTAAAACACCAACCCATAAAGTAATTAAAATAATTAAAATTCTATTTATCCATACAATTTTGAATAACTCTTGCAGAGTCATTCCTTCTTCTTCAACAATTTGTTGTTGATCTAATTCATTCATAAAAGTCTCCTTAATTAATAAGCAATTAAATATATACTAATATTATATAACACTAGTATACTTAAAACAATAAATCTTTCAGCTTTTAATTCATATACACACCATATATAAATGCTATTAAACCAATAATTGCATTATATATTGCAAAAAAACCGAAACTACCCTTTCTAACCCATATAAATATTTTTCTTAATGCAAAGAAAGTAATAGCTACGCTCGCAATAAATGCACAGAAATAATATATATAATCATATATTAAAGGTGAATCTAAACTTATAAGATTATCAGGATTAAAAATTATCCTTCTAACCCCTAACAAAAACTGTCCAAAACTAATAGGCAAATATAATAAAATTGAAAATCTTAGTGACGTTTCCATTGATTTCTTTCTTAATAAACCTGAACAAGTCGTTAATGCTAATCTGCTAAGTCCTGGTATAAAAGCAATCGGTTGCAACAAACCAATAATCAATCCATCTTTATAAGTTATTTTCTTTGAAACATATTTGTTAACTATATTTTTTGTAAGAAATAATAATGTAGCCGACACAAAGAATCCTACTCCCACAATTATCATAGAAAAGCTATCAAACAAAGATTCTACTTCATCATTATATACAATACCAATAATTGAAATTGGGATTGTTGCGATTAGTAATGCTATAACATACCTAAAATTAGAAACTATATCATTACTTCTATCTTTTTTAAAAATATATTTGAAAAAATCTGATACTAATACTTTTTCAAACTTAAAGAAAAATATAATAATCGCAAGAAACGACCCTAAATTCAATAAAGAAGATAAAAAATAACCTGTATCGGTTTCTAATTTAAATACTTCATGTAATAACTCTACATGCCCACTTGAAGAAATAGGCAATATTTCTGTAAATCCTTGCACTGCTCCAATAAATATGTATTTCAGTAGTTCAATCAGTGACATATTTCCTCCGTTTATTTAACCATAAAATAAACCATTGAAAGCAAACCAATCGCAAATAAGTAATAACTAAAATATTTTAGCTTACCACTTTTAAATATATTAAAAATTAATTTATATGCTAAATATGTAGCAAATACAGCTCCAATAAATGCTAAGCCATAATAAATAATATAATTATTATTAACTAAGCCTAAACCTTCAGATCCTATATCTTTTAAATAAAGTAATATAGACCCAAATGATAAAGGTATATACATCAAGAATGAAAAATTAAGAGCTGAGTCAATACCCATTCCTCTCTTTATACTAGTAGAACTTGTCATACCAGACCTTGATACCCCAGGAAAGATTGCTACAGCTTGAGCTAAACCAATGAAAACGGCATCCGCCCAATTAATCATTGTTTTACCTTTTTTGATTCTAACATCTCTAATAATAAATAACGCTGTACCAGACAATAAGAAACCAATTCCCACAAAGAACGTTCCATATTTAGCTAATATTATATTATCAATAAAATCACTAAAGAATAACCCTGTAATCCCTGCAGGAATACAAGCTACAACCAACATCAAACAGTAGATATAATTATCTTTTGTTTTCTCTCTAGATTCCTTCTTAAATACATAAATAAAGAAATCTTTAATCAAAACTATTAACCTTTTCCAATATATAATTAAAAATGTTAATAAGGATCCTGTATTTACTAGAATTAAAAATAATAATCCCTCATCTTTTTTAATATGAAAAAATGCTTGTGCTATTTCCACGTGTCCACTTGATGAAACGGGTAAAACTTCAGTAATTCCTTGAATAATTCCAAGTATTAAATACTTGATTGCTTCTAAAATGTCCAAGTCTATCAATCCTCCTCCTAAAGAGTTTACTATATCTCTTTAGTTTTTGCAATGAACTAAAAAAAAGCCAAAGACTTTTTGGCTTTTTTTATTTATTTATTTATAATTCAGTTAACCATAATCCATGTAAATTACAGAATTCGTAAACCTTAACTGATTTTTCAAAATCAACATAGAATTCGGCAACTGGTTCTTCTCCTGGATTAAACGTTTTTATTGAATAATTATCTCCATTTTCGATAAATATCCATTGAATCCAATGGTCCTCTAGCATAGGGTGAGTAACTGATCCAACTTTTACTCTGATTTTGTTTTTAGAAATTTTTTCAACTACAGGTAAATGTTTTTCGTTCCCCTTGTCTACTGATTTAGCTTGTAATAATGTCATTTCATCGTTACAACAAACCAAAGTCGAATTAACCGGGTAAGTGTAGCATATTCTCTTGCAGTGTTTACAATAATAAATATTCATACTTATCTCCTTTCAATTTTTTCTATTTTTTTACTTATTTTGATTTGGTTTTATTTTTGAAGATTTCCTACTGCGTAATATTAATATCGTTCCCACAACTAAGAAATATAGCAAGATACCAAATAATGCAATGTTTTGAAATAACAATTGATTCCCATTTGCTCCTATTAACACATCATCAACCACATCATAACCGAGTGAAGGTAACATTAAGAATACAAATAACGGTAATGCAATCGCTATAGCTGTTCCTGAGCCTAGAACTAGTTCTTCAGCTACAGGAGTTTCTAAATTTTTGTCTAATCCTTTAAGTAAAGCAATACCAGTAGACGCAGTCCCTGTTAGCATTCCAAACAATCCAACAAAGTATTCGTCATTATTTTCCTTATATATTCTTTTTGTTATAAATCTTAGATAAATTAATGTTACTACAGCACCAACAGCAGATACTGAGGCCAATAGAATTCCATAAGTACTTAGAAAATCAAATGTGATTGTTAATACAGCACCACAAATCATAATATTAAAGAAATATGAACTTAGATTAGATAATATATAATCATTAGTCATGAAGTTAACATTTTTTCCTCTTTTTTGAATAGCTCTTAGGATAGCTTTAAATAACATCGCATAGAAGATACCAAGGATAAAATTAAATCCTTCAAACAATCCATATACTGTGTCCCCTATTGTTCCTCCTGCTTCGGTTGTCAATATACCTGACAATATATATAAAGTTCCCCAAACGAAGAAATAAATAATACTTATAATCACAATTTGAATTGTTATTCCATCCATTACACTTACTTCTTTTACAGTATCAATTTTGATATCGTGAGTAGTTATGGAAGTGTCATAATATCTTTTTGTTTTTTGAATGTTTTTCTTACGAGATAATAAGTTAATAAGTAATACCCCAATAGTACCACCTATAACAAATCCTACAACAGCGTAACTAACACCTAAAGTAGCTCCGTGTCCACCCAACATCGCTGACCACATACCGCCGAAACTTTGAGCTAAACCAGGCCCTTGACCAAATCCTAGAGCCAATAACATTCCGCTACCAACAAATTTATCGCTAAAGAATATTAAAACCATTAATATTCCAATAAATCCCTGTAAAGCATACGTACTAGTAATAATCATACCGGTTGACCATATCTTTTTATTCCCTTTTGCTTGTCCTTGTTTAAGAGTTAAGGAAATAAATCCTAAAGCCAAACAATGATAAACAATAGTTGTCATAATTGAAACATCAATTGTATATGAACCAGGAATAACAACATCAGAGAATAACAACCCTAACGCACCCCCTAGTAAAGCGGTTGGTAAAACTATTCTATTTAAAAATGGTAGCTTAGTTTTTAATACCTTCCCAACAAATAATAATACTCCCATAAACAGGAAATATATAATTACTGTCCATTTCTCCATCTTAGTTTAATCCTCCAATTTTATATTTTATTACTTCATAGAATAACATCGGATCTTTCATTTTAATAAAATATGTTTCCTCTTCGTAATCAAATGAAATTTCATCTTTAAAAGTAAGAGCTAGTCCCACAATTTTTTCTAAATCAAAACAATATTCATTAGTCTTATACAATAAATATAATTTATCACCAACTAATTCAACATCTACATTCCCAAGTTTCTCTGATTTATACTTGATTGTATCTATCTTATAAAGAGTACCATAAGTATAGAGGTTATCTTTGCTGATTTTTGGTAACGCCTCATGTTGTAACTTACCCCAATCAACTAAATTATCAAATTCTAAACCTTCTAGGAAACAATACTCATTAAAATGAGCTATTTCACCACAGTTCTTACAGAATATTTTGTTTCCTTTAGTTGATATTGTTTGATATTTACCACACTTAGGACAAAGATAGATAAATCTTTCAAGCCCTAAAGCTCTTTTTTTTGGTTTATATTTATAGAGTCTTTCTCTATTCCAATTGTAATCATTAAATTTTAAAGCCTCGCTAAGCTCACTATATATCTTGTCTAAACTTAAATCAGCTAATTCTTCACCTTTATATAAAGTGTGAAAATGTAATTCTATCAGTCCTTTTTTGACTGGTTTGCTACCCCATCTAGCAGCAGAAAGATAAGCTCCATTGGTCATTACAACAACCACATCTTTTTTTAGCTTCTTAATTAACTTAACTGTGCTATAAGGCATCGAGCTTTGCTCTCCATAATAAGAAGAATTCCCTTCAGGGAAAAGCATTACTCCTCTACCTTCTTTAGTAGCTTTCATCATTTTTCTTACGGTAATTATATCATTCTGTCCTTTTCGTTTCGAGATAGAAGGATATAATTTTGTTAAAGCAAACTTCAAAATTGGTCTTACAAACATCGTAGCACTAATTACAGGCATAGGAGGTTTTTTTAAATAAGTCGAAGTATAAATCCCATCATGCAAACAAGGATGATTACCTACCAAAACGTATGCATCGGTCCTTTTTGGATCAAAGTCATTATATTGTACCATTATGTTAAATCTGCTTCTAAATAGAATCTTTACAAAGAATCTGTACATTTCTTTATCTATACGCAAAATATCACAACCTTTAAAAAGATTATATCATAATATTTAATATATATTAAATAAAGAATTGATAAACTATGTTAATCTTGAATGATTCTGTTGCAATTGATTAACACAAGAATAACAAAGAAATCCTTTAAATATATCATTTCTTCCATAGAAAAGATGCTAGTATAACATCGCTGTTAACTAACATCTTATTTTTGGAGTGTATATAATAAAGTAGACATAAAGATAGGTTGAAAGCAACTAATTAGATATAGGTTATATTATAATGTTTAAAAGGGGTGAATATATGTTAAAACAAAGATATACAAGGGAGT
>Ga0075125_10000141_pt1 | contig 29100 bp, 36 predicted proteins | sample AntAceMetag02UKN_FD_69810 | JGI IMG/M metagenome (GOLD analysis project Ga0075125, IMG submission 69810) | Saline lake microbial communities from Ace Lake, Antarctica - Antarctic Ace Lake Metagenome 02UKN | ecosystem: Environmental > Aquatic > Non-marine Saline and Alkaline > Saline | place... | reverse complement strand
ACAGAAAGATAGAGAGAGAGGATCATATTATATAGTATATCTCTCTCTCTATACCTCTATGTGGGATGGTGGTGAAGGAGGAAACCCGATGGCAGAACACTGGCGGATACAACGTTACAAGACGGACGACGACAACGACGTCCTGATCTTAACAGTTATCCCGGACAGCCGTTACCAGCAAGAGAAGCGAGGTGACCCGAGCGCGAAGGTCAAGAAGACCTTTGCCGTATGTGACAACATCCCCCTTGAGTGGATATCAGACTTCCTTACACGGATGGGGTTCGAGGGAGCAGATAGGCCACAGGACCTTGTTGGGCGCAGCGTCCTGGCTGACATCAGTCGAAACGCTGCTGGCTGGCAGGCCTCAAACCTACACAAGTTTGAAGAGGACGATAAGTGGGTGCGGGCGTTTCAGAGTTCAACGAACCTACATGTTCACACGCAGCTGCTTGACCTGTACGATGTTGACTACGAGTGGGACCCCGAGTACAAGTGTCCCTCGTGCAACAACACCGGGCGAGTCCAGATTACGGAGATGCAGGCTCAGATGCTGGAGAGTAAGCGGATGGCGGTTGATGAATGTCTGGACTGGACGTGCCGAAATTACCGGTTCCGGCGCACGTTCACAGCCTACAAGGATGCTCCCTTTCTCAATCCGCCACCAGACCAGATGCTCAAGGACCTCAAAGGCAACGTCATCTTTTCGTGCCCCACTACCGTTTTCCATCGGTACATCCAGCTGTTCTGTATAGGCTGTTTTCACTACAAACCGAGCAGCATCATCCGCGTCATGTCCTTTATCAACCAGCAGATTATGGCTCCCGACCTGAATGAGCGGGTGACCTATGCGGCGCTCAACGGCTACCCCTGGGTGGGATTGTATGTTGATACCTCACAGCACATGAAAGCCGTAGCTGCCCATCTACCTGAGATCATGCGGGAGCGCTCTCTCGCCGACAACGCTTTGCACACATGGGTGAACATACCGTCCTATAAGAGTTCTCCACACCGAAATACAGATATTGACGAACTGATTGATACCGGTGTTTACCGTCTATTCTAAGGAGCAGACATGTACGAAGATGCTTACGGAAGAACGCTCTGGAACAACAAGGGAGCCGCGGCGCTATGTCATGTGGGCCCCAACCTAATGTTGAGGTGGCTTCGAGAGAAGAACATCTACACCCCTCAGAACGTGCCAAAGCGTGCACTCGAGAGCTACGGATATTGGGTCGTGAAGATGGGTGAGCGTCACCCAGTGCCCACCACATACTGGACGGAGAGCGGTTTGACGTGGTTGCGCGATATGACGACCCTGGCGATTCAACAGGGGACACTAAAAGAGATTCCGTTCAAACCCGGTGACGATATGGAGGTGATATAGTGACCGATGCTGATTACGGGATTTTCCGGGAATACCTCAGGACCGCACCCACCGACGACACGATAGAAGTTGTTGAGTCCGTGGTGTGGACGACAAAATGGGAAAACCTGCCCTTGTACATCAGCCACCCACGTAACGCTATCCGACGGTTCGTTGCATTTCGACTGGAGGTTGGGGTATGATGACCTCGAAGACAGTCACCGTGGGTGAGCCAGATGAGTACACTTACCGGTTTTATTACTCTACGCACTCGGACGGGACGGTGCTGTATGAGGATTATCACTCCTGCCTGGAACCCGAAGTACTGGATTTTCTTACACCGGTGCCGGACGCACTATTGTCCCAAGAGTTTGATACACCAATAGTGCGGCGCTCTTTCGCCACGACACTACTCTTATACACCGCCGCGGGTGGCTCGTCGTGGGAAGACTCTATACTACTCAATCACTTATATACCGTCCCCGTTGAAGAGCTGCCCCTGTGGATCTCGGATGAGAGTCCTTGGGTTCAGTGGCTGGTTGAGAAGCGGCTGAAGGAGGGGGTGTAAGAAAGTGAAGATAAGTGTTGACACGTGCGCACGTATGTGGTATACTATGAACATGAAAGGAGCAACACATGAAAAAACTCAACACCTATCTACACGATGCAACACACGCTGAGCTCGCCGAGATGCACCGGTCAGGGTTCAGCTACCGCCTCATCCTACAGGCCGCCGTTCGCCACTTCCGGGAGCAGTCGACGAAGCAACAGATCGGCTGTCTCCTCGAAGAGATGAGCCAGGACAGAGAGGACAAGGAGGCTTCCAATGGCAACTAAGACCTTAACTGACCAAGCCCGTGCTGCTGTGCTCGGCGTCATCAAGGATCACCCGTACGGGAAGCCCATCTCTCAGAAGGAAATCACCGATATAACTGGTGTGTCCGACGCGGGTATCAGAACCATCGTCAACGAAGCCCGACGCAATGAACGGCCCATCTGCAGCAGCGGCCGCGGATACAGCTGGGCGACACACCCGGCGCATCTCCACGCTACACAAGACCTACTGGAATCACACAGGGATGGCACCATCGCGGCTCTTGAAGGTCTGAACCGTGCAGAGAAGCAACTACGTATCGACCAGATTCCGGATGAAGACATCGACATCGAGGAGATACTCAGATGAGCAACAAACACAAATGTTACGTAGGGTTGGGTGTGATGTATCTTACAGTGGTCGTCTTCCTCATCGGACTGATAGCAATATGAAAGACTTAGCGAGAGTAAAGGTCGCAGGTGTGTACAAGCACGACGTAGCAGTCCGGCGTCTGGCCCGTAAGTTTGGGCTGCCGGACCTTGTCGGGGACTGCCCCGATCAGGAAGCTTGGGGTGAGAGTCTCCGTTACCGGTTCCTGATGGCATGGAGCGGGATGCTGAAGAAGGTTCCGACGGGAGAACAGAAGCAGGTGAAGGTGGCTCTCACTGAAGTCCTTGTCCATGAGACGCACGCGGCATACTGGATAGAAAACAGAGGGCTGCCGAAGAAGGCCCTCAAACCATACTTAACGAAGGAGGCTGTATGAAGACCCTTATCGTAGTTGCTGTAGCTCTGACCCTGCTGGGCTGTTCGGAGGATGTCCCCATTGAAGTCTCTGTGCAAGGCCCGAGTACTGCGTCACATTACATAGACTACAGTAACTGCAAGGTGTACGCAGAAGGGAAGCTACTGGATCTGCTCAGTTCCGGAGAGACAAAGACCATGGTGTGCTTTGAGGGTGACGACCTGGAAGCTACGTTCGTAAAAACGCACAGAACCGGCGCAAAGAAGTGTACGGATGAGGAGACCGCCACCGACGGCCTTGTCTGGCGTATTTCAGAATATTAGAGTTTCGTCGCAACCATAGCGCCGCCGCCGATATCGAAGTGCGTCACAGGAGGTGTCATCCTTAGGGGTGGCACCTCGAAATCTACATGGTGTTGCACGATGGTGTCACAGTCCAGATAGACCTTGAGCCCCGCAGCCTGTGCGACCGCGCAGAACCCACAGTCCTCGTTCACCTCCGCTTGATGTTGCACCAATCCCTCCGGAGTTTCCTCTACGTGCTGGATAAGCATGTGCCTGAACCACGGATATTCCATGCGTTCCAAGGCCGACCGACGCACCAGCATGAACCCGCCCCCACACCAGTCGACCTCACAGAGGCCCGTAGACTGCGTTGAAGCGAGGTTACCGGGGTTACCGGCAGCAAGAGCCCACTGACCCGCCTGATAGCACCCTGGGCTTGTACGGGCCCTGTAAGCGCCACTGACGATATCTACGTTACGCCGCAGGAGGCGCTCGATGTGCTCCGGTACCCAACTGATATCCGCATCGATGAACAAATAATGCGTGAACCTCGAGTCAAGCATCTGCCGTAGCCGTGTGGAGGCACCGTTGTTGACCCCTGTGTTGCGTGCGAGAGCCAACATTGCACTCTGAACGGCGACATACTCTACATTGAGCCCCGCTTTTTCAGTGTCGATGAGCGATATCTTGTGCTCATCGCACTGTTCGGTGTACATTGGGGTCACGATTTTGATGCGGTGCTGCGGGTACTGTGGCCCGGTCTCTCCCTGATACATGCTATCTCCTGGTTATGCGTTGACTCTCCACATCAGTGTTTGCTGTGGCCATCCCTTCGTGCCCGTCACGCCAAAGGTAGCCCCGGCGAACTCTTGTTCACCGCTTGCGACGTTCTCCTGCAGCGTCTGAAATGCCGCTGTCCCGTTGGCTGGCACATACATGCGGCCCGGACGTACGTTGTTGTTGGCGTTGAGAAAGTCGTACACCTGGCATAAGACACTCTCAGTGCCAACGGGGGCTTGAATCTCCGCAGGCAGGCCACTGATTATGAACCCTGTACCATCACTGTTGGCCTGTAAATCGGAGAAATGTGCGATGACGACATCTCCCTGGATGGAGTAATCGACATAAGAAAATGTCTCGACGTCCATGTAGCTGTCGGAGATAACCGCAGTGAATCCTGCACTCTTATACCTCTGGGCTGTGTCGCTCTCGCCCTGGACCACACCACCGTTCTCATCCGTGTAGAGATCCCTGAACTTACCCGCCGCTGCCACATTGTACTGTGCCCCTTCACCGTCGTATCCTGTAAGCGTGATGCCGTTCTCGGCACTGACTGCTGCCCCTGTCGTCAACTTGAGCTTGCCGTAGGACGCCTGAAGAAGGAGGTGTGCCGTGCCGCCCCCACCGTTGTTAGACCGGAGGTGGAGCTCGGCGTCATTGACCGCGTTCGTACCTGTGTAGCCGAAGGAACTATAGTCAGAGGCGTCTCCGCCGTCTATCACGAACTTGACTGGGTCGGCGATCGGGATGGGGTTGATGACGAACTTACATCCTGCCAGCGTCGCAGCGCCTGTCAGGCCCTGCTCACCCATGAAGTACACATGCCCGTCCTCGGAGTAGACAGCGCTACCCTGCTGTGTGAGGAAGGTGTCCACGATCCCGTCTCCGAGATGTGGTATGCCTGTCACGCCAGTGTCCACGAAGTACCCTGTGTTGGAGCTGAGCGTCGTGTTGAGAGCGTCCGCTACATTCGCGATAGATGGATACGACGTGTTGGTATAGAACACACCTGAGGCACCTATCGTGCGGGACTCGTCCGGAGTCCATTTGAAGTACTCGTTGTTGTTGAACTTCCGCACCATCTTGTGCGAGTCGGTTGCGAAGCCCAGCTGTCCGGAGCGGAGGATACCGGTAAGACCGGCCTCCGTGCTCTCTGCTCGCAGTACATCCTTATACTCGTTAGGCATTAGACAACTCCTGTCTCTGTTATTGTATCATCACCTTGGTCGGCACGCTCAGTTATTGTGTCAACGTTGAGCAGTTTGCCGCGCTCTATGATCAGCCCATCAGTGAGCTCGACGTAGTCATACGGTTTGAGCAGCACCTTGAGCTGGATGCGGTTCTTGTTGAGGTCGCTCGTGATCTTCGTGATGTATCCTTCGCGTGGTCCATCAGTGAGGACGGCATCCTCGACCGTTACCGGATCCAGCAGCTCCAGTTGTGTGTTCGCCACACTCATAGGCACGCTGAAGGTAGCGATCGACTTCTGGAGAGAGCACCAGTTCACGAGCTCCCACAGGTATAGCCGTGCTGCGTTGGTTTGCCCATTGTACGCTTTGTTGCGTGTGAGGTTGTACACATCCGAGTTTCGTGGATACCACTTCAATTCTGTGTACGCCACAGGAGGTGACTGCAAACTCTTCATGCGTAGATAGCCCTGGTGGGCGCGGCCCCACAGGTCTTTGGCATCTGCGTATTCAGAGCCACTAAACCCGCCAACATACTTTCGCCAATCTTCATCCAGCGCCGGGAATGCATCTTCGTCCGTGCGTTGTATTGTGTACTGGTTATTAATCATAGGCCCGCGATGTCCGCCGGAGTCGGTGTAGTTGAACGTTACGATGTAGTTCGTGTACGCCTTATTCATCGGTGTGTACTTCAAAGCCTTGAGTGTACCGCGTACGATGTTGCTCTCATCAAAGGCGGCTACCGTAGTGACATCATCGAGCCACGCAGTGAGACGTCGCTTACCTGTCCGAAGCGGTATGATGGAGACGTAGCTGTGCCGACACAATTCCTTCAGATAATTGTAGGAGTTCTGCACCTGTGTGACGTTGCGACTGGTGAGCCACGTCGAGCGTGCAGACTCCAGATTGTGGTAGTCAATGTCAGCCGCGTCGATGCCGTCATATGCCTCGAGGATGTGTCTGAAGACGCCGTAGACGTTCTGTGTGTTGTATTCTCCGCTGTCGGTGTCGTACTCTCCTGTTGCGGCCACGTATAGATTTTCATCCGTGAGAGGAATCTTTGAGACACCATACATGGCAAACTGTTTAATAGCCCACGACGTGGTTGTGTTCTCGCCCTCGATACCAACCATCAGCTCCACCTGCAGAGACATCGCTATGCCGTCTTGGAGAGAGTCAAGAATAGAATCTGGGATAGTCAGTCCTTCAAAGATGCGTACGGTTTCGTCGTCTGCGTCATCAATTGCGTATGTCCCATTGTGATTCGAGAAGGAATTGGTGTACTGGAAGAACATGCTATCCTCACCATTGGTCCTGTCCCCTGTGTTTGGGAAGTTATGTGTGAAGACAACCTCGGTGTAGTACTGATTTGGCAGGAAGTTCACATAGTCACCCTCCTGCGTGAAGGACCTGCTCTGCGGATACACGAGCTCAACAGGCGGAATTGCAATCCCCTCGTCGTCCTTATCAGCGATAAGGTTCCCAAGGGCGTCCACCACACTCATCCTAATCTTGAATTTGTAACCCGTCGCCTCTCTCAGAAAGGTATTTGACACGTCGATTCCCACTTGAATGCTGTCGTATGCGCCGTAGTCGTAGCCATAGTCCGCGAACGCTATCGTCCAGGTCGCGAGGTCGTAATAAGCCAGATCACCAGGGGATGCATTTATAAGGCCTGTACGGTAGCTTGTTCGACGGTCGTAGTCGATCGTATGCTCTGGATCACCTTCGCTGAAAAGACTGGCTGTAAAGCTCTGTACGGAGAACGGCACTGCGGAGACGGTGTACACCTCTGTATCTACACCCATGTTAGTCGCACTCCACAACTTGAGTGTGCCCCTGTCTGGGTCGTACGATCTCAGTATCTGGGGTGTGTCAAATTTCACAAGATCTAAACCATACGGACCATTGTAGTACAAGATTGGATAGCCGTCTTCAGTGAGGTCAATCAATTGTAGCACCTCATCGGAGAGTTGATATTCTACAGACACATTCGCGGCACGCACCCACCAGTATGTGTCTGCCAACGGGAAGTTCTCGTCGATCAACGGCTCTACGATGCGACTCACAGGATACGCAGCATCGCGGCCTTCCGTGATAGAGGAGATGTTATTCTCTCCAGCAGGTAGTCCGATGTTCCCATCGAGGATCAGATCCGCAAATCGCCCATCAAGGCTGCCGAACTTTGACGGGAACTGTACGCGGTTGATTCTTATACCCACGTCGGCTCTGTCTTCACTTTTAAGGGAGAACAGAAACTTGCCAACAAGATTGCTGAGATCACCCTTGAAACGGTTGTCCATTTGAAGCTGCCCAATATAGATTACAGCCCGATTGTCTGTGGGGTCCCACAGCACAAGAGGGGCTGCTCTTAGCGCGTGGTTGTACCCATACATAAACGCTGAGCTGATAGGAAGCCATTGCGGATCTTCAGATATTCCCTGAAGCTTTATTGCATTCATACTCCCGAAGACCAGAGGCAGCACACTACCCAAATAGTTGGGATCGATGTTAGGGTTGTCAGCGTCGTTTAGTGTCGATGGGGGCATGTCCCTGTGTATCTTACGGAACTGATCGTCGCACGCGAAGCGGTGCTCGGTGTCTGTAGTCGGGTTGTTGGAGACAACGCCGTTCCACAGGTAATAAAACACGCCGTCAATCACCGTGAAGACCTGTACCGCGCGGCCCACCAGGTAGATGGAGTTGTCCTCCAAGAACTGCCAGAACTCGTCTGTGCCCTTGCTACCGAGGATGTTGAAGTCGAATCCGCTCAGGTTGCCGTAGTCTCCGGAGACGGTGACGTCGATGGTACGCTTGGGCTTACCCAAACCATCCGCGGTGATCCACCCCTCGTACCACACGGCCTCGAGGACATCACTACCTATGCCAGCCTCACCGGTCGGATAAGTGGGTGAGCCGTCATACGAGGGTCTGCCCGTTATGAAACGGAAGACTCCACTCTGCAGGCCGTACGTAGCATCCGAGAGGGCTGTCTCGTCCGTGGTTACCTGTATCGCATAGTTGATTGTTGCCATTTTACAGCTCCAGGAAATCCTTCAAGACCGTGAGGTCCCTTACCGATATGTTCGTGCCTTCGGGCAAGGCCATGGGCTCGAACTCTACCTCGAACTCCTCGTTGACCAGCTCGTTGAACTTGGCGATGAACGCTTCTTCCTTCGTGGCGTCAGCGCCCTCTGCGTACTCGATCCCTTTGGGGCCGATGCTCGTGACCCCGAACTCCACGAACACCTTGTCCTTCACGCTGTGCGTGATATCAGTCTCTTCGCCTATCTTCGTTATGAGCTTCATCAGCCGGACGGCATCCTTCACCGGGATCGGCAGAGCAGCTATCTTGCCCAATGCTTCCAAGAACACAGGGTTCAGCGTTGTACCTCTCGTCAGTTTCATACCGACCTCCCTTATGGTGCTGATAGTAGTCCATTTGCATCCGCGACCACGGTTCGTGATCCTGATCCTGCCAGGCCTGGCATAGTAATCCCCAGGTCACTGCCGACCCTGAGCGCCAATACGTGGTTTCCTGCATCGTTTTTAAGTCTGAACGCGAAAGCTCCACCATGTTCACTATCAACAATTTGGACATAGTTAATTGAACCTATGGCATTCTTTGTTCCTGCATTTTGTGTAACTCTGAATGAAAGGTTTGCGAAGGCTCCGTGGGCAGTTCCGTCTCCCTTGTTGTAGATCCATATACCTTGATACGTGTCGTTCGTAGGATTGAACACTGTATCAGAATCGAGTTGCATATCCAGAAGCGTGACAGCGGGAGTAACGCCAATACCAACGCCACCAGCAAAGGTAGCATCCTGAGAAGCATCAAGCGTAATGGCAGCCGATCCACCCGTTTTTAGGCTGAGGGTGGAACCGTCAATCGTCAGTGGCAAACGAGTGCTTCCGTCTGTTGCTATAGCACCAATAGCCACCGCACTACTGATTACTACTCTGAATGTAGGATAGGTGGTGTTTTGTGTCAACCTCGCGGTGTCAGCAATACTGAACTGTCGATTAGTAGTTCTGTTCACATGAAGCAATAATGCTATTCCCTCAGTATCCGTGTTTCCGCCCGCATAAAACTCTTGACCAGATAAGCGTATTTTTTCTACCACTTGAACAGAGTCAGACGCGGTCAATTTTGTTGTCTGAGCAGTCCCAGCAAACTGTGCACTTTTATCACCAGCAAGATATAGAGCATCACCAAGAACTCCGTTGAGCATTGTCTGAAATCCAAGGCCAGCATCTCGAACGGCGTGTGTGACATCTTCCGCCTTGTGATATATTGTCGAGGTAAGCGCACTGGCTGTAGTATCAGAATCACTATAAATTTTGAATTCAACTTTGTCATTGTCGGCTACGTTTCCTGTGCCGCGATTATGATAAAGTCTAAACATCGACGCGGTAGCAATATTTCTTGTCGATGCAGCACGAAACACATCATCACTGGTTGAAGTAATATCTAATGCATATGAGGGCGCTTTTCCAATGCCAACATTAGCATCGAACTGAACGGTACTCGAAGTATAGTGAACCAGGTCAACGAATGACCCAGTTGAATCATTCTGTATGACAAACTCACCGCCATCCTCTGCTCTAAGTCTCCAGCCATCTCCATTATCCTGACCAGCATCTGCAAGAAGTTGTATATATGCGGGACCTGTATTTTCTCCTATTAGAGTTAGACTGGTCGACGTTCCTGTGTGCGCGAGAGCAGCTTTTAGTACTCCAGCGTGATAGTAGTTCATCGTGCCGACTTTGTTATAAATCTCAAATATAGATTGGCTTATGCCAAATCCAGTTATATCTCCACCTTCATCATCATAGAGTATAAACTTAGCTTTAGTTTGGTCTCCTGCAGCGTTGGCATATGTTCCACCAAGATTGAGGGTCAAGGGAGCGGCTACTGATGACGCGACGGCTGCTCCAAGAGATAGCGTAGATCCTGCTATAAGGGCAGCGGTTAATCCAAGAGAAGCGAACTGCACAGCACTACCTGTAGTAAGTCCTTGATCTAATGCTCCTAAATAACCCCACTGAGTGGCACTTATTGTCACCGCTCCTATGTTCTCAAGCTGACCGACTTCACCAGCAGTTAGATTCTTTAGCGCGTCTGGGAACCCATCTACATCGCCTTGGACTGTTGCCGCGGCACCTACCAAATCATACAGTCCTGCATGGTTGCCCCATCCATATGCCGTATCGTAGTGCGCGTGGTCATAGGCACTCAAGTGAGCTGCTACAGCCGTCGCGGCTGTGCCTGCTGCTTCAATCCCTGCTGTGGCCAGCGTAGCCCATGCAACGTCTGTACCGTCTGTGTGCAGGATTGTTCCTGCACCACCCACCACAAGTTCTGCCCATTTAGGCGTAGCGTTTGCATAAATGATAGATCCCTGTGACACACCAGCGGCAAGGGTGTCACTATGGGTATCACTTAGTATAGCATGCGTGCCTGCGGCTCCTGTCTCTCCCTGACTACCTGTCTCTCCCTGTATACCGGTGTCTCCCTGATCTCCTTGGGCCCCGACACCAGTGTCGCCTTGGTCTCCTGCTACACCCTGTACACCAGTATCTCCCTGGATCCCCTGGACACCCGTCTCACCTTGATCTCCTGCTACACCCTGGACACCAGTATCTCCTTGAACACCCTGGACACCAGTATCACCTTGAATACCCTGAACACCTTGGACTCCGGTGTCACCTTGGATCCCTTGGACTCCAGTATCTCCTTGAATACCCTGAACACCAGTATCTCCTTGGATCCCTTGGACTCCAGTATCTCCTTGAGTGCCCTGTACCCCTGTATCACCTTGAGTGCCCTGAACCCCCGTGTCTCCTTGAACGCCTTGAACTCCAGTACCACCTTGGATCCCTTGAACTCCAGTATCACCTTGGATCCCTTGTACCCCTGTATCACCTTGGATCCCTTGTACCCCTGTATCACCTTGGACCCCTTGAACTCCCGTGTCTCCCTGCGCACCAGTATTCCCCTGGGTCCCCTGTACTCCCGTGTCTCCTTGGATACCTTGGACTCCAGTATCTCCCTGTATACCAGTGTCTCCTTGTTCTCCCTGTGTACCTTGAACACCAGTGTCGCCCTGATCACCTTGAGATCCAGTGTCACCCTGTGATCCCGTCTCTCCTTGAACGCCTGTATCTCCTGTCAACCCTGTTTCACCCTGAGCACCTACAGCCCCAACGGTAATCGGTGAGTGAATGTGAGAGGCATTAACAGCACCGTCGTAATAAAATGAACACGTGACGTCGGAAGACCGCGTGGTCTGGAAGTAGGCTTTGACAACGAGTCTGTCTGTCTCCAAAAGAGATATCGCCGTAGACTGTGTCAGCAATAGTGTCGACACCTCTACAGTTGTGTTATTGATATCAGCAGAGGTAACGGTGAACAGAAGCGTCTCAGCTCCTGCCAGATTCCTTTTGTACCCCTTAAAAACGATGTTGCTGTCACCCGTAGCGTTATCCACTTTGGCATAGAGGTGACCCAGCCACTCCCCCGTAGGAATTTCCTGAACACCAGGCGACCCTTCTGACGTTATCCACTGATAAGTATCGGTGAAGGGAATCTCACCATCAGTGTTCTTACCTGTTGCAGTGACGATCTTCTCAGTACCGACAGGCTCAGTTCTCCGCCACTTCTGGTAATCTGCTATGGTTCCGTCAGCTACATCATGCCAGTATAGATCTAACCCTGCAGCTGCGAGGCCTGTCTCTCCCTGAGACCCTGTCTCACCCTGGACGCCTGTCTCACCCTGTGATCCAGTATCTCCCTGCGAACCTGTCTCACCCTGCGAACCTGTCTCACCTTGACTCCCAGTCTCTCCCTGTGTGCCCTGAACTCCAGTATCGCCCTGTGTACCCTGTACGCCAGTGTCTCCTTGGATCCCCTGGACTCCTGTATCTCCTTGCTCGCCCTGGACTCCTGTGTCTCCTTGGACACCTTGAACACCAGTGTCTCCCTGGATCCCCTGTACGCCAGTATCGCCTTGGACACCAGTATCGCCCTGTACGCCTTGAACGCCAGTCTCTCCCTGAACCCCTGTGTCGCCCTGTATACCCTGTGTGCCGGTATCACCCTGCGTACCCTGCACCCCGGTGGCTCCCTGGGCTCCTGTGTCTCCCTGGACCCCTTGTGTGCCAGTCTCGCCCTGTACTCCTGTGTCTCCCTGGATGCCCTGTACTCCGGTGTCACCTTGGATCCCTTGGACCCCGGTGTCTCCTTGTGAGCCAGTATCCCCTCGAATACCCTGTACACCTGTGTCTCCCTGGATCCCCTGTGAGCCAGTCTCACCTTGGACACCAGTATCACCCTGGACTCCTGTGTTTCCCTGTGAGCCAGTCTCGCCCTGGTCGCCCACATCTCCTGTTTCACCCTGGGAACCTGTGTCCCCCTGTGCGCCTACACCAGTATCTCCTTGAACGCCGGTTACACCCAGGTCACCTACGTCTCCAGTCTCTCCCTGAGAGCCCGTGTCGCCCTGTGAACCTGTAACGCCCTGTGAACCCTGTGCTCCTGTCTCTCCGGTTGCGCCCGTGATGCCCACGAACGAACCGCCTGCGACACCTGTGTACCCAGTAATGTCCAGGTCGTTGAAGATCCTGAAGATTACATCAGGCTTCAGCTGTTGTATAGTGGCCCCATCGCCCGCATTCACGTAGAAGCTGACCCCGTAATACTGGCCATGTGCCACGGCCGGGGTGACGACGCTCGGGTCGAACCTGAATGTGATGCCCGGATTGCCGTTGTAGTTGTCTGTCGTGGAGAAGTCGACCATATCCGCAGTCCACAGATCCGTGCCCACCTTGCTCCAGCGTTCCTCAGACTCCGTAGGCGCTACGGTCCTGTAGACCGAGGCCGTGGATGTGACTATGCCAGTCAGACCGCGGAACTCAATGGAGCCCTCTGCGGTGCTGTCAGAGTTTACGTCGACCACCGGTATCGGGTCCAACTCAACGCGCTTCTCATAGATATCCAGAGCCATCGAAGCCGTCTTGGAGCCTTCCGGGGAGTAGGGTGTCACGGTGTAGTAGTCATCGGGGAGGACGGATGCAGGGGCTCCTGTGATGCCCGTGTCGTCCAACCCGTTATAGATCTCAGCCACGACGTCCGGACGATACTGAGCCACGGCGGCATTGTCTTGAGCGTTGGCGTAGAAGGAGATCCCGTAGTACTGCCCGTGCTCGACGCCCGTTACACCGGACGGATCGAAGCGCCATGACAGGTTCTGATTGCCTGAGTAGACTTCCTCGGATGAGAAGTCAAGGACGGTGCCTGTGTAGAAGTCGGGGCCTATCTGGCTCCAGCGTTCCTCAACGGATGTAGGTGCGACCACACGGTAAACAGTGGCCGTAGCATCGGCCAGACCGGTAACGCCAGACATCTTGAACTCGATGTCTCCCTCGACGGTCGAGTCCTGGTTGAGACGCACGACCGGGGTGTCGGTTGCATTGAGGTTGTTGCCGTATACACTGTACGAAATGGGCACTATCTTGGATGCCATGTAATTGCTCCTCGTGTTCCTATATCACCTCAGCCAGGGTGAGCTCCAGATGCCAGTAGTTCAGGTCTCTTATACCCTTGTCCTTCCACTCGATGACCTTCACCGAGAGGGGATAAGAGGCCGGGGCGCTGCGGTTGGGCCCATAAGGGTACTCCACTCCGGCGATGTCAGGGATGCTGATTGTCGCTCCCCTCTGTTCCGCCAGGTACCGTCTCATCTTGCCCATGTTCGCGTTCGAGAGAAGCACCACGCCCTTCCACTTACCGGCGTCGTAGTTCTCATCGATGTATGTAAACGTCCCATCGTAGCTGTCATACTTCACGACCGTGACTGAAGAGTCGCCAACGTATCCGCGGTTGACGTACTGCAGGGCGGGGAGGGATGCTGTGGATAAGAACGTGGGAGACAGAGCCTGCAGTGTAAGCTTCGTCTCGAACCCCTTCCAACTCTTCTGTTTGCGTTTGTCGTACTTCACTATCGTAGCGTTGATCGTACCCGTGTAATCCAGGTCCTCACCGAAGATGTGCTCGTTCGAGGCGAAGTTCGAGAGCTGCAGTATGTGGCTGTCAGCGGCCCTGTTCGCCTCTATCTCCGTGAGCATCGTGTTGATGTCTACCTCGTGCTGGTGTACGGTGAACGTCGTCTCGTACACGTCGTTGGTTGCGCCGCGGTCCGTGGCTATCCAGTTCCCGTCGGCACCCTCACGCCACTTGATGGCCAGGTTCGTCTCAACCTTGTACTTATCCAAGATCTTGATCTCAGTATCCGTCGTAATGCCAGTGCCGTTCAGCCACATTAGAGGACCACCTCGGCTATCTGACCCTGGTATGCTGCCTCTGCGAGCGCCTCTGTTATCATCTCTACCTGCTCGATACGTGTGGACTGCAGCGCTGCGATAGCTGACTCATCCGCTCCGCCTTGAATGATGATTGTGTCGCCACCAAGGTTGATTTGAGGGGACGTTCCTGCACCAGTGCGGCCTTCTGCGATGGATAGCAGACGGTTCTGTTGCATCGGGTTCAGGATAAGCTCACCGGCGTTCGCACGTACAAGGGTGTTGTCCCCCGTGGTGCTTGCGCCCTGTACGATACCACCCTCAGCGAAGCTCTGTGAGGCGATGAGCGCTATCTGTACAGCACCCAGTACACCTACGATGGCAGCCAGAACGATGGAAGCCGGGGGCGGTCCACTACCGAGAGCCGCCGTGATACCGAGGGCTGTGTTGATTACGGCATTGACTATGGCGATACCCTTGTTAACGCCAGCGATGCGCTTCTGCTCAGCCTCCGCTTCCTTGTTGATCTTCTCTATGGCCTTCTGCTTCTCCTTGGCGGACTTATTCGAATTCTTAACGCGCTCGATATCCTTCTTCTGTTGGTCCTTCACACTGTCAGACCACGCCTTGGTGATCGATGAGAAGGTGGCCGAGATCTTACTGGCGACCCCGAGGAAGACGTTGACGCGGTTGAGGTTCGTCTGCTTCTCTTTCTCTGCGGCAGCTGCAGACTGCTCCGCATCCACCTCGTCGAACTCAGCGTTGATCTCTGACCGGCGTTCACGGGCGACAAGCATGAGCTCTTCCTGCCCCACGAGGTTGGCCCCGATTATCTCGGACTGACTCTCCACCCAACGGTTGATGTCGTCCAGCTCCCGCTCACGATCGCTCATACGCAGCTGCTGGAACGCCATGTGGATGCTCTGGATAGCGGCGAGGGCGGCCTCTATCTTTGACTGGTCTGGTGTAGGTGTCTCAGCGGCAACATCATCGGGCGTTTCAGCCACTACATCAGCTATAGCTTCCTTAGCTTTGCGGGCTTCACCTCCGGTTTTGGTGAAGGCCTCTCCGATGTCGCCGAGTGTCCCGAGGAAGTCGGACGCCATATCTACGGATGCCGCCGCCGTCACCTCACCAAATTCTCTTAAGCCTGTCTCGGCGCTCCTCAAGCCTACGATCCAGCTATCCGGCACAAGACTGTCTGGCAGCATCTCAAGGACGGACGCTACGGAGCCTACCATCTTCTCAAGTGCCGTTGCTACTCCAGCCACGGCAAGTCCGATGACAGTAGCAACGCCCTGGAAGATACCCTTAAGTGTCATCGCGATAATCGATGCGAACCGCATGATGGCGTCTGCGATTGCGCTGATGAGCGGCATGTTGTCCGTCACCCACACACTGAACTTGTTTATCGCGGGTAGAAGGTTTGCTCCAACCTCCTCGGTGATGTCACCGAGAGCGTTCATCATCTGCTTGAAGGGTCCCAATCCGGCCTGCGCGGCTGCCTCTGCGGACCCACCGAACTGTGTCTCGAGTTCTCCAAGGATGACCGTCTGTGCCTTAGCGGTCTGACCCGTCTCCACGAAACTCTTAATCAAATCCTTATTGGTGTCGGAGACCTTGACACCAACCCTTGACAGAGCACTCAAACCCACGATGGGATCGTTCAGGGCTTTACCTACGAGGATTGTGGCACTCTTGAGGTCGGTTCCCATCTTCGTAGCCAGGTTCTGCGTGGCCTTGATAGCGTCGGGGAAGACTTCCTTGCCCACCTTGGTGAACGTCAGCATCATACTCTGAGCTTGTATGGTGGCTTCATCGCCGAATAGCGTGACCTTCTGCAGGTCTGCTGCCATCTTCTTCAGCTCTTTACCGGTAAGCCCTGCTGCGTTCTTCGTTGATTTGAGGGAAGCCGCGAGCTGGGCCTCTGCCTGTGCCTGCCTGTCTGCGGCGACAGTGGCTTCCTTCAGGAACTTGATAACAGCCAGAGCGGCTGCTGCACCACCCAATGCTTTGAGGTCAATACCAACGGTAATGTTCTTAGCCATCTTGTTTCCTCTGGGCTACGGTCTGACGAAAGACATCAAGATTCGATGCCTGCTTGTCCTTATTGGGGCGGAGTGCTTCTGTGTATCTACGGAAGGCCAACCGATATATCCCTATGGCCTCTATGAACCTGGGCGTCTGCTCTGCGTACGGCGGTGCTGAGCCCGGACACTCCTTGTAATAGCTGTACTCGTCGTACCATTCTAAGACTACATCGGGGATGAACCTCAATGGACAATTGTAGAATACCTCTCCATCCTGGTCATCCCAGACCGCCGTCTGTGTGGGTTCTACACATCCCCACTCTGTTGCATAAGTGGGGTCATCCTTGCATACCTGACATGACATCGGGCAGAGGCCTGAATGGACAGCGGCTAAGACTTTAAACCCGTTTTACTCGGACTCAGGATCCCTGAAGCGATGCTCGTGTAGTTGAGAAGGTCTGCCATGATGGCCTGTGGTACGAGTTGAAAGACGTCCTTGTCACAGCCACCGGATGGGTCCGCCTTGTATTCCACGAACTTGAGCTCTTCAAGCTCGTCAGGCTCGTCCGACCCTTCCTCTGAAACCTTCGCAGCCTTCGAAGAGATATCCAGCATCTTTTCCCAGCCCATAATGGCCACGCGCAGATACTCTGTGAGTTCCGTGCCAAGCTTGTTGTGGGCAGCCAGGTCTGTGTCATCCAGGGCACTTACCTGCATGACCAGCTGTCTGATCTCTTTGGACTCTTTGGTGTTGAACGGGCGCAGTTTGAACACCGGGCGCAGGGCCTGGGGCACTACAAACTCCGTGGTCTGCTTACCCTCTTCGTCTCGTTTGAGGGCCAGGTACAACTTCGGTGTGTACACGATCGTCGCATCCTTGGAGAATGGGACCAACCCCATGAGCTGGTTCCGCACCTCTTCAGTCAATACATGATCAGCCATCTCAACCTCCTGGGTTCTGTGGGCTTCTACTCACATATAGCCGCGAAGGGCGCGTGAGACAACAATATCCTTGCGTATTAATGAATACTACTACAAAGGGCGAGCAACCCTTTACGGCTACCCGCCCCTTTGCCTGTTCAGACTCCGCGTCCGGAGAACAGGTCTTCTTACGAGCGTGCTCCTTGAAGCAGCTCCCACGTTACTTCCTCAGCCAGGCTCGGATCGGCAATCGCTCCTGTAACGCCGTTCGGGAGCAGCTTGTAGTTCTGGTCCCAGTTCACACTACGCTCACGAGTTGCTACCGCGGCACTCAGCAACTGGCCCTTCGGTATGATGAGCATGAACTTGTTGTCCAGGCCTGTGTCCCCTACGCCCATTGCGTACGTATCCAGGCAACCGGTCAGTCCGCTGGTTAGCTTACCCCAGACGTCGTCTTCAGCCACCTCCTTCATGAGCGGGTTCGTGGCGAATCTCGGAGCACGTGAGCCGATTACGTAATGGCTGTAACCCGTTGATTCTGACTGGTCTATGATGGGCTGGATCTCGTTCCCAGTATCCAGGGTGAAGTTGGAGATGCGCTGGGTAACGTCGTTGATGAGCATGGTGTTGTTCAGCATCTTGTCGCTGCATGTCGTGTCCAGATCCTGCGGCACGGGGACGGAACCATTGGCGATATCGACCACGTCTACGAGCTTACCGGTAAACGTGTACATGGCCATCCATGGCTTTCCTACACCATCAGCGCCGAAGGTCTGTGTACCCTTGCATCCAGCGAACTGGAAGCACAGGCCAGCAGGAGTCGCTCCACGCTGTATCGCGTACACCCAGATCGTCATGGTCTTCTCGTCGTTCTCCATCCTTGGCTGCAGTCCCAGACCGGTACCGGCATAGGTAATGACCTTTGAGCCTGCGCCCTTAGCCCACTTCCACCAGTTCGGTTCGGTCGTGACGGCCCCACCCCACAGCATCTTGATGCCGAAGGCAATGGTACCGCTCTGTGCGCCCATGATAGAAGCATCTTCTCCATGGTCACCTCGGGCCCAGCGACTCGCCTCATCATCAATCTCGATAATGGGTGTCACCTGGGGGTCTCTGATACGCGCGTCGAAGTCTGCAGAGGTAAGCGTCTCCATCGTACCCGGAGTCGTCTCCTCTTTGCCGACGGCAATTGTCTTATTGTCTGCGAACTGGTTGGCCATCTCTAACTCCTTAGGTTTCTACTTTGTTTCCGTCGTGGGTGTGTGGTCTCCGCGGGTACGGGTACCTCTTCCACCAGGCTCTCTACTGCTGCAGGCACCTCCTTGGGTACCGGCTTCTTAATCTCTGCAGGCGGGGTGTATCCAGGTACACGCTCTCCTGCTCCATATATTCGAGTCTTCCAAACAACTTGCTTTTTCGGTGGGACTATATAATCCGACATGTTAGTCTCCGTTCTGTGTGGGCGTCTGGCGGTCCTGAGTGTACTGAACATACCATCGGGTCAGCAACCTCTTTGGTCTGTAGGCGTCTCCGTTGGGCTCTACAACCCTCTCTGCGCCACGGTACATCACGACGTCACACCCAGCCACTGCTACTGAATCGTTGATGCCAAACAGCTTCTTAAGGTCATCCAGTGCCAGATTCAGCAATGGGTTGATCTCGTAGTAGGGGATGGTCTCCTCTTCAGAGAGGCTGTGGCGTATAAGGATCTCAAAGATGACTTCATTCGAATACGAATTCGCGTCTGTGCCACCCTGGTCGTCTGTGTTGAGCTCTTCCCTGAGCATTATCTCGGCACTCGGGAAAGTCTGTTGCCCCTCGTCTGGCTGGTTCACGGTACCCCAGGTGAAGTTGTACGCACCCTCACGCATGCCAAGGATGAGCTCTTTCATGCCATCTTCGATGCGTGTGAGAATCGGGGCTGTTGCCAGTACGGTCATTACTTCTTCTCCACGGCCACGAGAATCTTGTCGAGCTTACCGTTAAATGTCGCCTTCATCTCGGTGATCTGCTTCGTATTGCCCTTGATCTGCTCTGTCTGCTTTGCCTGTGTACCCTCGACGTGCAGGCTCCACCCGAAGACGCTGCCTACGAGTATGAAGCCGCCGATCACTACTGTCCGCCAGCTAATGAACCTACTCTTACAGTCCTTCTTCTCGGTCTCGATGATCTCTCTCATAGTGTGCTCATTCATGGTTATCCCGGGAAGATGATTGCCGTCATGTTGTTCGCACGGTCTCGTGTCTCGTCTACAGAGCCGGTTATCATCTCTTTGCTGATCTGGCCCTTCACCTCTTTGTACAAATCGCGGTTCATGTTCCAGCCCACGAAGTACTTGTTTTCGGCGGTCGGTCCGGAGTTGTTGAGACCGTACAGGTTCTCACAGATACGCATGTAAATGAAGACCACACCAAACCGTCTGAGCTTGTTGTGGATCGGGTCCGTCTCGATGTTATCGGGGTCTCTTACACCCAGCTGCTCAGCCAGGTCCTCGATCTCCTTGTCGGCCTCTTTGATGTAGTTCGTGAGGTTGGTGTTCCCGACGATACCCTTGTTGTCTAAGTCGGCGACGGTGATGTATGACATGGGTGCTCCTTAATCTGCGAATCCTGAACGCACGATAACGTCGTCGATGGCTTCCTCTATCGCTCTGTACGTCTCTTCTTCCCTACGTGATGCCGCCTGCTCGAGGAATGGATCCGCTGCCCAGGACCCAAAGCCGTCGTGAATAGGCTCAGCGTACTTCGCTATAGCGCTATCCAGGAAGACCTGTGCCCCCGAGGGTGTGTCCATCTTCGTTACTGAGCTGGCAAGCGTACCGGTACGAGACTGGAACCTGTGGTTCGATGCGGCGTCCTGCGCTATCAGGTCAGCCTGTTTCTGCGCTTCTTCCTTCGCAGCGGCTTCGATAGCAGGCATGAGCTTAGTCAAACCGGCGGCTACTTCCTTCGCTCCTGTTACTTCTATGAGAGGCATATAAAGTCCAAAGGGCGCACTACACCCCTGATAGGTAGTGTGGTGCGCCCGGGAAGTTCCTTACGGAGTCTTCGTTGCGGCGATTGTTCCTGTGACACCCCAGTCGACTGAGAACGTGCCGTCGTCCTGCTTGAACCTTGCGCCTTCAAGCGGGCCAATAACGCGAGCTGTGGTTCCACCGATCTGTACAGTCAGGTTGCCCTGACCCGCAGCGTCGAAGTCTCCGGCGAGAATAGTCACAGGACCTGTAACAGACCCCGTATTCTCAACACGGATGGTAAAGCGCTCGTCCACGTCGCAGTTGTCTACCTTCAGCCCAGACGTACCGGTAAGGCCTGAAGCCCGTACCGTTTGCGTCTCAGTCGCAGCAGAGTTGCGAACGCAGGTTGTGATGTCAATTGTATCTCTGGCCATTGTTATCCTCCAAAGGATGAGTGGGAGGGCCCTACGACCCTCCCGGGATTACGTGGTTGGCTTACGATTCGTCTGCAGCCTTGCAGGACAGAACAGCCAGGTTAGCCGGACGCTCGACCAGTGCGCCGTAGACGTGCTGTCCACGGAGTCCGTCACCGATCTTGTCGATGAGACGGAGGGCTTCGATGTCTGCGATCTGCTCTGCGTACGTGATAGCACGCAGAGTTCCGGCAGTCACCTTGTAGGCGTCGCCATCGGTCGGTACGTTGTTGCTCACGAAGATGTCGAAGTCCATGATTCTTGTCACGGCACCGTCGATGAGGGCCGCGTTGGTCGTTGACTCAAGCGGGATCTTCGCGAGACGCAGCTTGAGCTGGAACCACGCCGGGATGACCATGTAACGGCCGTCGGGCTCGCAGTTAGCTTCCGTCAGAGCAGCAGAGACTTCACCCATGTACTCAAGGACGTTGTCTGAGTTGATCTCGATCGGGGTGTCGGTCGTGCCGAGTCCGTCGAAAACGCCTGCGCCTGTGTACAGACCAGCGATGTACTGGTCGGCAACGTCACTGAAACCGTACGCAGCCTCTGAGGATGCGGCGGTCATGAGGTCGACGTTCGCCTGGGCCTTGTCGATGTCTTCAATGTAGATGCTGAAGCTCTTCGACTGGTCGATCGGCAGGTACTTCGCAGCCGATTCGAGCTGGTCGTACGTCAGGGTCGTGGAATTCTTGTCGTAATCGCTGATCGAGACCGCACCGATTTGGTTGATCTTGACCCGGTCCCCGCCTGCGGCGAGCTGCGATTCGTACACACGGTTGGTAATGTTCGCGTATACCTGCTGCTTCCGGTTCGCAACGAACACTTCTGCAGACCATAGTTGGGGGATGAAGTTGTCAACTGACATGTAAAGCTCCTTAGGTGGTTCCCTGAGCCTTAAGGTCTGCCCTTATAGCCGGGAGATTGGCGGCGATGTCTTCCTGGCTCATACGCTTAACCTTCTCAGGTGTGTATGACTCGCCAGTCGCCGTTGTATTCTGCGACGTGCTTCGCCCTCCGGGAGCTTGTGTGTTCTTAATCGTCTCAGGATGTGCTTCGTAGAACTTCTTACACCCTGTCTCGAAATCGATGATGTTGTCACCATCCTTGAATACTACGACGTCGTCATCCTCCAGGGCGACGAGACCGTTGTTGATGAGACTCTCTGCCACGTACTCCGCACTCAACACCTTCTTACCGAAATCGCTGGTAAGCAGTTTAGCCCGGATGGTCTTCCGACCGGCCTTCGCCTCTATTGCCGTGGCTCTTTCAGTCGCGGCGATCCCGTCCTTCTGGGATTTCTCGAAGTCCTTGCGCAGCTTGATAAGCTCAGGGCTGGGTCCGTCCTTCGTTGGCGGTGCAGCGGGCGTCTTCAGTGTCTCGAGGAAATCCTCAAGCTCTGATTCTCCGTCGTAACCGAGTGCCTCTACTGCCGCCTTGTACACACGGAGCCCCTCGGCTTCCTTGTTCACTTTGTGCTTTGCTGTGACTCCACGGCTCTTTTCAGATTCAACAGCCTGGGTGTGAAAACTGATTAGGTCGTCGGCGTCGTCTAGTTTTGATACTGCTGCCCGGAATTCCTCCAGGGACTCGATAGGCATAGCAAACCTCCTTGGGTTCATTATAGAACGGTGTATTAGTGAATTCTTACATGCTCACAAGGCCGTCGATTACCAGGGGTGCTCCATTGTGAGAGAAGGCCTCTGAACTCTCTTCTGTCTTGAAGTACTGTAGCACGCCACCCTGTATCGACTTTACGAGCTGTTCCGAGGGCGAGAAGGTAAAGCTATCTCCCCAGGTCAGCTGCATCCCGTTAAGTGGTGGACCATCCACCGAGCCCCCGTCCGGGGCATCACATCGACATCAGTCAGGATTATGCGCCCGACGTTCGTACCTGAGTAGTTGATCCTGACGCTGTGTACCAGGGTGATATCCATCTTTGACTCCTTACTCCTCCGTGGGAGGGTCTACTATTAGAGTGCCGGAGCGGTGCCCTGCGCCGGTAGTATCCTGTCTGCCTGTTCACGTGACACACCGAACGAGACCTGGGCTATCTCAAGGGCACTGTCTCTCGGGAAGCCTGTTAGAACCTTCTCGCTCAGGGCCAGCAACGCTGTTACCTGTGAACCATTCAGTACCTTACTGGGCTCCAACCCCTTGTCTCCGCCCCCTGCAGGTGTGTCCACCACCTCACCCTCGACCTCTACGACACCAGTCTTGTCCTCGATAGCCTTCACCAGTTCATCAACCTCGGCGACCGCGTATATCTCGTCGACTATCTTCTGCACCTCAGATGGGCTCTCTTCCGTGAAGAGGAGCCTGGTTACCTTCTCGAATATCTTCTGCTTCATAGCCAGTGGCGGGTTCAGAGCCAGGACTTCCTTGTAGATGAGGACCTCCTGCTTCCTGTCACCTGGCTGGAATGACTTCGGGTAACTGACCGTATACACGAAGTCCTCGCCTGTGTATAGCCTGAATAGCCCCATCACGGCCTGCTCGAAGTAGGTGGCCATCTGAGAGGTCTTCTTGAGCTGTGCTTCAGTACTGTAGAACTTCCATGCAAGGGCTGCTCCACTCGACTGGCTGCTCACACCCAGGGCATTCACCCCTGCTTGCTCAGCCTGCCGGAACAGGTTATCCCTCAGGCGCTCGTTGTTCTTCACCAGGCCCTCAAGGATCATCGGGTTCGGGCTCACATATCCGGGCGCGAACTTCGCCTCAGTGGATACCAGGATAACGTTGTGTTTGCCGATGGTCATGTTGCCGCCCTCATCCGTCTGTATGAACAGGTTGGCGAAGGCCTGGGCACGTTCGCTATCCCTGATCTCGGCATCCTTGTTGAAGATAACGGCGTTTGTACGTGCTATTGGGTACATCGGGGAATCGACAAGGATATCCTGCTTCTTGCGCTTGGGGACAGAATACAGGATCACGACCGGCAGCACGCCAAGGTCGTGATACACTCTCGGGCCTGCCTCTATCCAGGCCTTACCACCCACAGCATCGTAACCCTTGATGTTGGTCGTGGTGCTCCTCTTGAGCTCAAGGACCACTGAATACTCATCGGTCCACTTACGGGCTCTCGGGGTCTTTTGTCCGTTAGACCACACCTTAGGGGGCTCTGCGAAGAGGATCTCCACAGTACGCCCGAAGTCGTTGGTCATACCGGCTATCATCTCCTGGGCGTTCTTGTGTATCAGGTAAGGCATGATGCGGTTGTCGATGGCTTCCTTGGTGGTCTGGGGCTGCTCACCCTCGGGGAAGTTGTCCATCACGGCGAAGCTGATACCATGTAGACGGGCCTTGGTGCTGATCTGCTCTGTGAAGCCCTGAAGGGGCACACCGTCGTTGTCACAGTCCGCGATGAACGTGCTCACCATCAGACCGTCGGCCTCGTTATCATTGTCGTCGGTCACCTTCCGTGGGGCCGGTTCGACGAATACAGGCTCTACCAGGGCTCTAATGACAGGCCTGGTGTAGTTGGTGTAGAAGGAGAGCTTGCGTCGACTGGGATAGAACATCTCCCTGGTGTGTGGGATGAGGAACGAGCCATCCTTGAACCCTTCAGTGCCATAGTAGGCGCTGTCCAGGAAGGCGTACTGGTTCATCGTCGTGAAGTCTGTGTACTGGTTGGTGTTAGCCGGAGACGGATCGCCGTCTGTAGCGCCAGAATCAAACTTATCCGGGTTCTTGTTGACGTCTACTGCCATGATTCCTCCTAATAGACGACCCGCGCGGTGCGGGCCACTGCCTTGTGTGTAAGAGTATCGAACGCCCCACTTACTGAATCGATTTGATCGTCGTGCCTATGTGAATCGTCCGTCGTAAATCCGTCGCATTCACCGAAAAAGTCCCGTATCCAGGCTCCACGGACTACCTTCACGGCCCCAAGCACAGCTCTCGATACCCAGGGACCACACCTGTCGACCTTGTTCCCCCTGGGTTTCTGAGCCTTTATCACATACTGGCGCAGCTGTGGTTCTCTTTTGAGGTCGTCGATAAGGGCGTGCTGCTGTCCGGCCTGCTCGATGCTGATGACTACGCCCTTCCCGTCGACCTTAGCCGTCTGTATTATCTGCTTCTTCAAGTCCCCATAACTCCATTTCCCACGCTTGATATCCGCTATGCAGAAGGTCTCTTCTGAGAACAGACAGAGAGCTCCTGCTGAGAAGTCTGCTGAAGTCTTCGTACTTACAGCGGGATCCCAGTGCCTCACACCTTTCGAGATATCGGGTAGTGAGTCGACCACGCGGAAGGTGGTCGAGTCTATCACGACCCCGCCCAGTGTAACGATCTCCGCGTCTATCTCCTGGGCCTGGAACCTGTCTGAGTAGTTCGCCCTGAGCCGCGGTATGAACCCCTTCCCGAGGAACGGGTTCTCCTTGGTCTTCTGTACGATGAGGTGGCAATCCGGGTCGTTCTCTGATAAGTCCCATGTCCAGTCCTTCCCTCGTGGGGAGCTCGTAATGAATACCTGGCCATCCTCTTCATCCGACATGCGGCCTATAAGAATGTTGTACAGCCCCTTGTCCCTGATGTCTCGAGACTCGTCTATGTAAGCGTCTGCTGCACTGATACCTCTGAGCTTGTTCATCCGCTCTGCAGACCTCATGTGTATGTAGGTGCCCCTGACAATGAGGTCCATATCCGTCTTGTTGAACGTGAAGTCGACTCCCTCTTTCATCGCGAAACCTGGGTAGAACACACCGCCCTTCGTGCAACCCAGCAGTGCATCCATGAATGTGGGCACTACCGCGTCTCTCGCCTGGGGATAGTCAACGCTCATAAACAATTGCTTGCGTCCAGCCATCGCGTTCAGGACCGCCTTAACAGCAGCGACCCGGGTCTTACCGGATCTGACGCCACCCCTGAATATCACGAGGGGTGCCTTCGATTCTAAGAACACCTGTTGCTTCCTCGAGCATACGATATCCTCCACAGTTACTCACCCTTCAGGCGCTTCACCAGCCACTTCTGGCACAAAGGGTCGGCCTGTACCTGTGCGAGAACACTCTTTACGTACACTTCGGTAGCCTCTTCCTTGGCCTTCGCATGGGTGTCAGCGAACATCCCACGGACGTACTCGAACTCTGCATACTCCTCAGCGAGGCTGCTATCCAGTACCTCAGTTGACTGCTCCTGACACGCCCTCTCCACCTTCACAGCGACGGCTATAATGGTGGCACAGGCGAAGCGTTCCTGCGTAATCCCTTCAATTAACATCGGAAACTCGATACCAAAGAGGCCTAACTTCACAGGCTCTACCGTCTTCTTCTGCCAGGGCCATCTCATAGAGTCTCCTTGATTGCATCGTAAGCGTGTCTTATCTGGCCTGCCATCATGTCCAGGCGATCGTGTGTCAGGATGTAGACAGCGTCGGTCCCGGGGAAGGTCTTCTCGTAATGGCTCCCTGAGCACAGCCCTGCGGCCTCCAGTAGCTCATGCATCAGGTAATCGAGGAACTGCTCCTCCGCGTACTTGGTGTTGATAGTGATGGTCTGTAGACCGAAGTCCACCTCACCTCCGAGCTTCGTGCCTGGCCTTGAACGGCGGCGTAGAAGAGTCCAGTCCGTTCCGAAGAAGGCGAAGGTGGTACCCTTACTCGGCTTTGTCGTCTTCATCTTCTTCACACTCGACGACCCTGAAGGTGATCTGCGGCGGCCCATTCACATTCTCCCCGTTGGTGGTGACGTCTATATGCTGCTTCTCCATGTCTGAGTACTTACCCAGTAATTCAAGAGCCCGGACCTTGTTCCATGTGGCGACCTTGATAGCGCCTGTCTTGGCACTCTCGCTCACAGAGGATATGAGCCGTCCATCGATCTCAGCCTCGGTCTTGAGGGCGGGGCCTCCGGTGACTCCGAAGTCTATAAGGGATTGCTTGGTATCTTGGAAGGCGATGAGCTCCAGCTCGTCGATAACGCGCTTGCGTCTGGCGTCCCATTCGTCCATCTCTGGTTGAAGTAGCTCGTCAATGCGAGCCTTCACGTCGGCGTTCTGCATCAATCGGTACCCTGTGTTACGGGCAGAGAGTGCAGAGTATCCTGCTCTGGTGCAGGCCTGTGTAACGTTGTGGTCGACGATGAATTCGCGTGCGAACTTCTCCCTCCGTGGGGATAGCTGCGTCATAAATCGCCTCCTGGGCGTTAGTTGCGGGTTGTGAATCCTCCGGGGACTCACTATAGAGCAGCGTATTAATAAACTATTGTATAGGACGTGGTTGTTGGATCGGCGTGGCAACCCTATATTGGTATGTAGGTACACAACGAGGAGGGTCACGATGTCAGAAGAGAAGAAATTGGTACGAGGCTGTTGCGTTTGTCACCGTATATATAAGAATCTGAGGTGGACGAGCATCACCAATGAGGAGTACTTTGCACTCATGAAGGATCGGGGCATGACACACACTTACTGTACGGAGTGCAAAAGGTCTCTTGAGGTTAAGGGACTTCACCTGCGATAATCATGGTTCTTACTCTGAACAGCCACCCATTCACCGTATTGTTGCTCACGCCCAGGTGCTCGGCTATCTCTCCGTTACGCCACCCATCGTGGTATCGTAGCCTGTATACGGTATCCAGCTTCGCGGTCGTTCTCTTCTTGCGCAGGGCCTTCTCGATACGTACATCGTACCCGATAGTGAAGGTCCTGTTCTTATATGCCCGGTTCGCCGTGTACAGGACTACTCCTACGTAGTCCACAGAGCGTTTGACCATAGCGGCGATCTGCTTGTAGGTGTATCCCTTCCTGCGCAGCCCCACTATCTCTCTCTGTATGGGCGGCAGGCCCCTCACGAAGCTCGTAGTCCACTTCTCTGGCTTGATAGGCACACTCTGGCGTCTGGTATGCGAGAGGCCATTGGTGCTCATGTAGTCGGCGTAACACACCTTCCCAGCGATCTTGATGACTCTGTTGAATATGAGACCGTCCAGGTGTGTCTCGTTTGCATCTGAGTCTATGTTCTTCCACTCTTTGGGGTGTTGAAGCATGTAGACCTTGAGCTCTTGAACGATATCGTCCATGTTCGAGTTGACGCCTTTGTCCCGTGGCATGCCCCTATAGAACCCACCGACGACCCTCTTGAGGTTACCCCCGTCATCCAGCTCCTGTAGGCGCTTTACCATTTGGTCTTGTGTGGTCATAGCTCTTCTCTCTTCTCCAGGTATCGATTGATGCGTATTCTTACAGCCGTCTTCTGTGTGTTCACGTACTGTGGACTGCATTTGACCGCTGATGCTATCTCCTTGCTGTTCTTTCCCATGAGTACCAGGCGTATTATTCTGCGCGATTTACCCCGCGGGGTGGTGCTTATCAGCAGCTTCGAGTAACGGGCCATGTCTATTTTGAGCAGGATCTCATTCTCAGGGCACGATTCCTTGTCCGCATAGATGATGCATTCAGTGCGGAATGTCCCAGGTTCCACTCGTACCGTCTCAGGCTGCGTGGCGTTGTGCTTGGCGTCTCCTGCGAGGACGTTGGAGATTATGGTCCAGACCCAGGTCTTGAAGCTGCCACGCCCGCTCTTATAGCGTTCTATGGACTTGTAGGAGATCATCTTTACTGCAACGATTTGATACAGATCATCAGTTATGTCTGCATTATCGAAGATTTTGGTGATGAATCGGATGATCTGTTTCACATCTTCTTCATTATTCTCCAGGAATTCAGCTGTTGTGGGGTACCTCTTTATCACCCAGTCGCTCCTCCAGTCTTGTACACGCCTTTACGTGTGTCCCATGTGGCGTTGTGGCATAGCGCTGACGGTCGTACATATTCCAGGACGGCCTTGACTACTACTGCCTGTCGGTTACCACAGTCACACATCTTGCCCATTTTCTCGATCACGCGTTTGATTACAAGATTTACCACGCCGCCTCGACCCCGCGTCCACGGGAAGGCTTTCCACCTACCCGGATAGCGTAAGGCGATTTCATCGTAGATACTGGCCTGTGTCATCGTACGTGTGTACAACATACACACGTCTGCATAGAGCACACCGACGGTTTCAGACAGGTATTCGTGCATGTCGCTCGGTATCGGCGGGTGGTCCAGGATGTAGCGTATTCTCTTATAGGCCGTCTGTATCCTGTGGGATATGGCTCCTTGAGTAAGATTGAACAGCACTGCGATCTCTTTCTGGGTCTTGTGCAGCATTGGTCTCGCGGTTGATATCGACTACCGTGAGCTCTTCACCCTCCTCTACGCAGCCTACGGGGGTCGTTACGGTATCTCCGGAGGTCGTTACGGTAT
>Ga0075125_10000137_pt1 | contig 29622 bp, 27 predicted proteins | sample AntAceMetag02UKN_FD_69810 | JGI IMG/M metagenome (GOLD analysis project Ga0075125, IMG submission 69810) | Saline lake microbial communities from Ace Lake, Antarctica - Antarctic Ace Lake Metagenome 02UKN | ecosystem: Environmental > Aquatic > Non-marine Saline and Alkaline > Saline | place... | reverse complement strand
TAGTATTTTTTCTATTTCCATCTTTAAATTTAATCTTGTAATCTCTATAATCTAAACCATAAAAATGAGTAATCATAACATTGACTATCTTTATTTTTTCATCAAAGTAAAAGAAATATGGAAACGCTCTTGCGCCTCCAGAACATGAAACCTCATCTAATCTTCTTTTTAATGGATTCACTCTATATATTTTACCAAGTTTTGAAACTTTAAAAAAGCCAATATTACTCACGTTAAACCCTAATTTTTTAAAATCAATATCTATATTCATAATAACCCCTAGTTGTTATATTTTTTGCTTATATTTATATATAAATGTGTTATAATATTTCTGTCATATTCTGTTTTAAAGTGACTAAACGGCTTCCTAAGCCGTCGGTCGGGGGTTCGAATCCCTTCCGGGTCGCCATATTTATTTAAATATTTTCACTAAAAAAATAGAATAATAAGACTCGGTGGCTCAATTGGATAGAGCAGAAGCTTCCGGAGCTTAAGGCTTGAGGGTTCGAATCCCTTCCGAGTTGCCACAAAGCCAATTTTTTGGCTTTTTTTCTTTAAATAGATAGATAATGAAAGTTGTTTGGAATATAATATTATATGAGGTGTTATTTATGGATATTAATAAATTACTAAAGGATTTAACAATCAATGAAAAATGTAGTCTTTTAGTAGGTAAAGACGCATGGAGAACTAAGAATATTGATAGATTAGATATTCCCTCTATTTTTATGGCTGATGGACCTCATGGTTTAAGAAAAGTCATAGATTCATCTACCGTTAACGAAGTAACGGAAAAAGCTGTATGTTATCCTTCACTTGTAACACTAGCTTCCAGTTTCGATCCAGCCTTAGCTAGCTCTATGGGTTCAGCTATAGCTACTGAATTTAAAGCTAAAGGTGTTAATCTTATTCTTGGCCCTGGAGTCAATATAAAAAGACATCCGTACTGTGGACGTAATTTTGAATATTTTTCAGAAGATCCGTTAGTAACAATAAAAATGGCTACCGGTTTTATAAAAGGTGCTAAAAAAGAGAATGTTGGTGTTTGTTTAAAGCATTATGCATTAAACTCACAAGAAGATTACCGTATGACAAGTAATTCTATAGTTGATGAAAGAGCTAAGTATGAAATATACTATAGGAGTTTTCAAGAATTAGTTAAGTTAGAACCAGAAATGGTTATGTGTTCATATAATAAAGTTGATGATGTATACGCATCTGAAAATATACATCACTTAAAAGAAGTATTAAGAGATGAGTTTGGTTTTAATGGTGTTATCGTAAGTGACTGGGCCGCAGTAAATAATAGGACTGATGCATTGATAGCTAGTCTTGATTTAGAAATGCCTGGCCATATATATGACGTTCATAAATTATTAAAGGACTATAATAAAGGTAATATACCTATAAAAACATTAGATGAGTCAGTTAGAAGGATTTTAGAATTAGTAGATAAATTTAAAAATCAAGACTCAATAAAAGTTAATTTAGATAAAAACCATAAAATAGCTTCTAAAATTAGTGAAGAATCAATGGTCTTATTAAAGAATAAAGATAATATGTTGCCATTAAAGAAAACTGAAAGAATTCTTCTAGTTGGTGATATGGCAGCTAAATCTCGATTTCAAGGTGGAGGTTCTAGTCATATAAACGCCTACAAAGTTGACTCAATAAAAGATTCATTACACAAATATACGAACATTCATTATACACAAGGATATGATTCTAATTCTGAGGAAGTTAATAGAGAGTTACTTGATGAAATAAAGAATTTAGCACCTAATTATGATAAAGTAGTCATTGTTTGTGGACTTACTGACAAATACGAATCCGAAGGATATGATAGGACTCATTTATCTATTCCAAAGAATCAAGAATACATTATTAATCAAGCATATAACCTTAATCAAAACATCATTTTAGTCTTACAATTAGGATCTCCAATCGTTATGCCTTATCATTACAATGTTAAGGCAATACTTAATTGTTATTTAGGTGGAGAAGCGCTAGGAACAGCTTTAGAGAGAGTTTTATTTGGAACAGTTAATCCAAGCGGCAGATTAGCAGAAACTTTCCCATCAAAGCATAATGATATCTCAAGCGGTCCTTACTTTATGACTGGTAACAATAATGTTTTTTACCAGGAAAGTATTTACCTAGGATATCGATATTATAATTCAGCTAATAAGGATGTTTTATTCCCATTTGGATATGGTTTATCATATACTCATTTCGAATATTCAAATATGAAATTAAGCAAATCCTCACTAACAACAAAAAAACAAAGCATTACTGTTAGTGTTGATATTACTAACAATGGACCAGTTGATGGCAAGGAAGTTGTCCTTCTATTTTTCGAAGCTAAAAACCCAAAAATGCCAAGGCCTAAAAGAGAGTTACTAGATTTCAGTAAAGTTCTAATTAAAAACGGCGAGACAAAAACTGTAAAATTGAACTTAGATTTAAATTCATTTAAATATTATCATCCAGAATTAAAGAAATTCGTTACCGATGATGGAATATATAATATACAAATCTGTAAGAACGCTAGGGATATCTTAATAGAGAAACCGCTAGAAGTTTTTAGAAATATTATAAATGCTGAGAGCGTCTGGAATTCTCTTAAAACTTATAAACCAATTAATGGTTTAGATTTTAGCTCGGAAGATTTTAAAAGACTTATTAATAAAGAAATCACTGGTCAATCTGTTAAATACGTAAGGCCATTTACAATAAACAATAGCTTAGAAGATATTGAAGGTACAAAAGTTGGAAGATTTGTATATAGAAAAATAAAAGATAAATTGCTAAACCAAGCCAATGTCCAAGATGAACAAAATATAATAACATTAATGAATAGCATTAAACAAATGCCTTTAAGATCTCTAGCTCTTATGAGTAATGGAGAACTAAGACTTAATCTAGTTAAAGGATTAATAGCTATAACAAATAAGCAGTACTTTAAAGCATTAAAATACTTCATTAGAAAGGACTAACTATGGAAAAAGCATGGTATAAAGAGGGTTTTGTTTATCAAATTTATCCTAGAAGTTTCAAAGATTCAAATAATGACGGTATTGGGGATATTCAAGGAATTATTCAAAAAATCCCATATTTAATGGATTTAGGTGTAAGTATTATATGGTTATCTCCTGTGTACAAATCACCTATGGAAGACAATGGTTATGATATATCTGATTATCAAGATATAGCCGAAGAATTTGGTAATATGGAAGATATTAAGAAACTAATAAAGGAACTGCATAAAGTAAAGATAAAACTAGTAATGGACCTAGTAATAAATCATACATCAAGTGAACATAAATGGTTCAAAAAATCTATTAAAAAAGAAGGTAAATACACTGATTTCTATCATTGGGAAGACAAACCAGCTAATTGGACTGGTTTCTTTGGTGGAAAAGCATGGACTTATAATAAAGAAAGAGGACAATATTATTTACATCTATTTTCAAAAGGTCAACCTGATCTAAATTGGGACAACTCAGAAGTTAGAAAAGAAATCAAGAAAATGATAAAGTTTTGGTTAGATATGGGTGTGGATGGTTTTAGATGCGATGTAATTAATATTATTGCCAAGAATAACGACCATCCCAATGGCCGTAAAAGATTAATCTTGACAGGTAGAGAACATTACTTAAGTTACCCAAATGTACATAAATACCTGCATGAACTAAATCAAGAGGTTTTCTCTAAATATGACTGTTTCACAGTTGGAGAAACTGCATTAGTTGATGTAAAAGATGCCATTTTATTAACGGACCCTAAACGCGAGGAATTAGATATGGTATTTCAATTTGATCATATGGATGCGGATAATCATTTTGTTAAATGGTTTATAAAAAAATTTAAGCCTATCAATTTAAAAAAGCCATTATCAAAATGGCAAAATCAGTTGAATGAAAAAGGATGGAATACACTATACTTGGAAAACCACGATCAACCTCGTTCTATTAATCGATTTGGTTCTTTGGCGTTCCATTATGAATCAGCGACGATGTTAGCAACAATGTTATATTTTCAACAAGGTACACCATTTATTTATCAAGGGCAAGAAATAGGAATGACAAATATTAGCTTTGATGACTTGAATGATTATCAAGACGTTGAAACTCATAACATCTATAAACTCCTAAGAAAGATGTGTTTCTCCAAAAAACGTATTATGAAGAAGATTAAATACGTATCAAGAGATAATGCTAGAACACCTATGCAATGGGACGATACTTTGAATGCTGGTTTTTCAAACAATACCCCATGGTTAAAAGTTAATCCAAATTACAAGGAAATAAATGTTAACAAAGCTCAAAAAGATAAAGATTCAATATTGAGCTACTATAAAAAGATTATTAAATTAAGAAAAAAGTACCCATTAATTGTCTATGGTAGCTATAAAGATGTTGATTTCAATAATAAATCACTGTTCATTTATAAAAGGTACAATAAAACTAATGAATTGATTGTATTATGTAATTTTACTCATAAAAACTATATTTTGAAGGAATCTAACTATAAAAATTATGATCTAATTTTATCTAATTATAAAGAGAACGATGAATTCATCCTCAAGCCTTATGAAGCTAGAGTATACTACAAATAAATAATAAGAGCTAAGTCGTATTGACTTAGCTCTTTGTATCGTATATTTTTTTTATATTAAAGATTGGTTTAATCATTTTATATAATGTATCATAACACAATTTGTAATCATCTCTAAATCCTAATGCATGTTTTGAGTTTTCAATTATTAAGATTTCTTTTTTAATAGTTGGCGAGGAGTTATATAGTTTCTTCGCCATGTTAAGTGTTATAGCTGTATCTTTATCGCCTTGTACAATTAAAAACGGTATGGTATTGCTTTTCATCTGATTAATCGGATTAATATTTTCCAATAAGAATTTGTGTTTTACGTATGTTACTATATTTAACCCTAGATAGAATATTTTTAAACCTTGAGATTTTTTAGGATTCATAAAAGTTTTCCTTAGTTTTGTAAATCCAGAATCTAGCAACATAAATTTAATTTTTTCTTTTGGAATATCTAAACCAGTAACCATCATCGCAGTTGCTGCTCCCATAGATACACCATGTATTAATATATTAGAATCAGCACCATAAGTCCTTAATATAAAGTTAATCCATTTTTTTAAGTCATATTTTTCATAGAATCCAAAAGAAGTAAAGTTGCCTTCTGATTTACCATGGCCTCTCAAATCAGTAAGAACAATTTGAAATCCCATTTCAGCATACATCTTAGCTATAATTATCATATCGGTACCTTTTGATTGATACCCATGAACAATAATAGCTACATTATTTGATTTTCTATTATATGAAGGAATGTAATACCCATACAACTTTAACTCATCATAACTAGTTAATTTAATCTCTTCTTTAGGTACCTCTTGAAACCATTTGTAGGCACCTTTGTAGAAATCTTCAGTATGATCTACTAGATTTACTTCAGGATTATTATAGTTAATTAACACCATTTTATATATGTAATATGAAATTCCAAAATAAATAACTAGTAATAACCCTACTATTAATAGTATAATATGAGTTGTACTTATTCCTAAAGTCAATATAGGCATTTTAACCACATCCTTTAGGATTATTGTATCATAATTTTTAGTATTTGAATATAATTTGTTAAAGTTAGGAAATATAACCAAACTTAGCAATGTTTCGAAATGTTTTTATTGACATTAAACTGATAATTATGTATAATACTTTCGTATGTATTGCATACCGCTCATAACTGGTCTCAAATACTTAAAAGGTTACCAAACCGTGGCGAGTCTTAAAAAAAGAGGAGGTGCTGAAATGTACGCAGTTATCGAAACAGGTGGAAAACAATTACGTGTTGAAGTTGGACAAGAGATTTATATTGAAAAACTTGAAGTTGAAGCAGAGCAAGAAGTTACTTTTGATAAAGTATTATTGATTGGTGGAGGCAAAACTAAAGTTGGAAAACCTTATGTTAAAAATGCTAGCGTTAAAGCTACTGTAGTTAAAAATGGTAGAGGTCGTAAAATCATTATTTTCAAATACTTGGCCAAAAAACATTACCATAAAAAGCAAGGTCATAGACAAGCTTATACAAAACTTACAGTAACAGACATTGTTGTTGAATAATCATTATAAAATAAAAATAAAATTTTGGAGGTGTTTTAAGTGATACTTAATTTAAATATTCTTGAATGCATGGCTTCAAAAAAAGGTGTAGGATCTACTAGAAATGGTCGTGATTCTGTAGGACGCCGTTTAGGAGCCAAATTATCAGATGGTCAATTTTGTACAGCCGGATCAATTATCTTCCGTCAAAGAGGAACAAAAATTCATCCTGGTGAAAATGTAGGAATTGGAAGAGACGATACATTGTTCGCTAAGATCGATGGAATCGTTAAATATGAGAGAATTGGAAAAGACAGAAAGAAAGCAAGTGTCTATCCACAAGCATAGTATCTAAAAACAGGTTTAATACCTGTTTTTTTTATATAATAGGAAATTGTATTTGCATATTAATAATATAATATATAATACAATATGAAGGGTTTAATAATCTCCTAAAAAATAGTATAATATAAGTAAGAAAAAACTATTATGAAAGGAGGAAAAACGATGGAATATAGAGCTATTAAGACAAGATTGTATTTAGAAAGAAATGATAAGATATTCCTATTAACGCTTATGCATTCAGCTAAAAGTTTATATAATCAAGCATTGTACAATGTAAGACAATATTTTATTGAAAACAAGCAATACCTTAGCTATGAAGAAAACTATAAACTGCTTAAAGACACAAGTGAACATTACAGAATTCTTAATACATCTCAAGGTCAAACAATCATCAGAAAAGTAGATGAAGCAATGAAAGGATTCTTTGGCTCAATTAAAAAGAATCTAAATCATAAAGTAAGATTACCAAGATATCTAGATAAAGAAGGATATTACTCTTTAATCGATAGAATGGTATATAAACCACATAATGAATATTACACGCTACCAAGAGGAAACTTTATTAAAAAGATATCAAATCAATTACTAGAAGCTAGTAATAAATTAGATATTAGAAACAGAAGAGAACTAAAAATCTACGAAGGCCTAAATGTCAGGATAGAAACACCAAAATGTATCCAAAACAAAAGAATAAAAGAAATAACCATCAAACCTAAATTTGATGGCCAATACATTGAAGTGATTCATACCTACATAAATGAAGAACCAGTAGAAAATAGAGCCAATACATTTATAGAAACCATGGCAATTGATCTAGGTTATAATAACCTAGCTTATTGTGCTGTAACAAATGGTCAACACTTACATATTGATGGCTTGAAACTCAAAAGCATGAATCAAAGATATCACAAACGAATTAGTAAACTGTTAAGTATTAGACCAAACCAGAATGTTTTAACAAAGAGAATGATGTCTTTGATGGAAAAAAGAAATAATCAAATGGATTATGGAATATTTAAAGCAGTCAAACTTATTGTAGAACATGCAATATCCAATCATGTTGGAAAAATCATAATTGGATATAATGAAGGATTCAAGGATATTAATTTATCCAAACAATTCAATCAAATGTCTCGTTCTATACCAATTGCTAGATTAAGAGATAGAATAGTATATCTAGCGAAAAGATATGATATCGAGACAGAGATAGTGAATGAAGCATATACATCTAAATCATCGTATATCGATAAAGATGAAATACCATCTCTATCAGATAAAAGAAAAACCTCTTTCAGTGGTAAAAGAATCAAAAGAGGTTTATATGTTAGTAAGAATGGAATATGTATTAACGCTGATTTAAATGCAGCATTAAACATCTTAAGAAAAGGTAAGCACGATGCCTTATGGATAGGGTCTAAAGGTTTGAACACACCTAAACGGACATACTTGTTTTAGTAAGTTGCGTTTTAAAGAGTAATTTTGTAATAAAATTACTTTTGTTCTGTTTAACTATAAAAAGTTTATAAAAACTTAATATTTATATGAAAATAGCATTGTAAGTATGAAGAATGATTGAAAATTAGGTGAATTTAAGATATAATTTTTATGAACAAATGGAGGATAATATGAAAGAACAAATTATCAATATATTTAGATCTATTTATAATTATGAACCAGATAAAACTTATTTTTCTCCTGGTCGCGTAAATATCATCGGTGGACATACAGATTACAATGGGGGAAGAGTATTACCATTCTGCATTGATGCTGGAATATATGCTGCTGTTTCTTTAAGAGATGATAATACAGTAAATGTCTATTCTGATAACTTATCTCATAAAGGAATTAAATCTTTCTCATTAGAAAACTTAAGTTATAATAAGAAAAGAGACTTTGCTAACTATGTAAGTGGAGTTTTAATGGAACTTTCAGTAAGAAAGTTCAAAATAAACAAAGGTTTTGATATCTGTATGGTAGGTAATTTACCAAGAGGTGGCGGATTGTCAAGTAGTGCAGCATTATTAATTCTTATTACAAAGATAATAAATGATTACTATAAACTTAACATTGATGGCGTTAGAATGGCATTAATTACTAAGACTGTAGAGAATATGTATATTGGTGTTAGTTGCGGCATTATGGATCAATTTGTTATAGCTAACGGTAAAAAAAATAAAGCTATTTATTTAAATGCAAACACTTTGGACTATAGTTATGTTCCTGTAGATACTACAAATTATAAATTGCTTTTAGTAAATTCAAATCAAACTAGAAATTTAACTGAATCAAAATATAACGTAAGACAAAAAGAAACTCAGGATGCATTAAAAATACTTAAAAAACATGTGTCGATTCAATACTTGTGTGATTTAACAACAGATGAATTTGAAGAAAATAAAATTTATCTTAGTAATCCTATATTAAGAAATCGTGTTGAACATATAGTTTATGAAAATGCTCGTGTTAAACTAGCTAAAGTAGCATTAGAAAATAATAATTTCGAAGAACTTGGACAATTATTAAATAGTGCTCATAATAGCGCTAGAGACTTATATGAGATTTCTTCTGACGTACTAGATGAGTTAGTTGAATTAGCGTTAGAGTCTGGGAGCTTAGGATCTAAAATGATTGGTGGAGGATTTGGTGGTTCTACTTTAAATATAGTTAAAGCTACTAAACTTAAAAAATTTATTAAAACATTCAGTGAAAAATATAGAGCTAAATATAATAAAGAACCAATCATCAATATCTTCGAACCAACTGATGGAGTAAGTGAGATTTAATGATTGAAAAAGCTAAAAAAAGTGATATTGAAGAAATATCAGCACTAGCAGAAAAAACAAGAATACAGATGTTAGAAATGGGCTTATTACAATGGGTAGGTGACTATCCTAATCAAGCTCATTTTTTAAATGATTATAAGCAAGATGGCTTATATATTTATAAAGAAAAAGGTAAGATTATGGCTTCCGTAACCATCTTACCTGAAAATGAGGAAGCTTATAAAGAGATTACGTGGTTAAAGGATAACTCATTAGTAATTCACAGAGTTATCGTTAGTCCAGATTCTCAAAAAAAAGGTATCGGTCAAGCATTGTTTAGCAAAGCGATTGAATTAGGCAAAGAATTAGGATGTGATTCTATTAAAGTAGATACTCATCCAGATAATTTCCGTATGCAAGGTCTTATTAAGAAAATGGGATTTAAGGATATTGGGTATTTATCAGGCATCAATCGGTTAGCATATGAACTTTGTTTGTAGTATACTATTCGTACAGAGGTGAATTATGTTTATAGATGAAGTTAATATATTAATAAAATCAGGAAAAGGTGGCGATGGTATCGTTTCTTTTCGTCGCGAAAAACATGTTCCGCTAGGTGGACCAAATGGTGGAGATGGCGGTAAAGGTGGATCTGTAGTATTCCAAGGTGATGAAGGAATGTCTACACTCCTTGATTTAAAATTCCAAAAACACATTTTTGCTAAAGATGGTGAAAATGGAATGAGAAAAAAAATGAAAGGTGCAGATGCTGATAGTGTTTATGTTAAGGTTCCTCTTGGAACAACTATCTATAAACAAGACTCTAGAGAAGTTTTAGCTGATATTACAGAACATGGCCAACAAGAGATTATAGCTAAAGGTGGACATGGTGGTAGAGGAAATGTTACATTTTCTTCTGCAAGAAATAAAGCACCAAATTTCCAAGAAAATGGTGGACAAGGTATTGAAATGAACCTACATGTTGAGTTAAAACTTTTAGCAGATGTTGGGCTAATCGGATTCCCATCTGTTGGTAAATCTACACTTATTACGGTCCTTTCTAACTCAAGACCAAAAATTGCTGATTATCCTTTTACAACTCTAATACCTAATCTAGGTGTTGTCCAAGTACCAGGAAGACAAAGTTTTGTTTTAGCTGATATGCCTGGACTTATTGAAGGAGCTTCAAAAGGATTGGGATTAGGAATTCAATTTTTAAAACATATAGAAAGAACAAGAATATTAATTCATGTAGTTGAAATGAGTCCTGAATCTCTAAGAGTTCCTTATACTGATTATCTTACAATTAATAAAGAATTAGAAAATTACGATTATAATCTTTTAGAGAGGCCTCAAATTATTGTGGCTAGTAAAATGGATGTTGAAGGTGCTGAAGAAAGATTAATTGAATTCAAAAAGAATTTTGATAAAGATACACAAATCATTCCAGTATCTGCTCTAATAAATGACAATTTAAAAGAATTAGTTTATGAAACATCTATGCTATTAGAAAGCACTCCATTCTTCTATAAGAAAGATGAAGTTGTTGATGATTATGTTGAATACAACTTTAATGAAGCCGATAAAGACTTTATAATTAATCGTATCAGCGAGACTGTATATGATGTAAAGGGTGCTTTAGTCGAGAAACTATTCAATAGAGCTAATTTAGTAACAGACGAATCGTTAACTATCTTCTTAACTAAATTAAGAAAATCTGGACTAGATAATGCATTAAGAGATGCTGGAGCAAAATCAGGAGATACAATCATTATTATGGATTTAGAATTAGAATTCGTTGAATAAGGAGTAAACTATGTATGATTACATTAAAGGACTTATTACTGAAATCAGTCCTACCTATATAACACTTGAAAACAATGGTGTAGGCTATAAAGTTATGACAGCTAATCCCTATGCTTTCCAGTTGCATTCAGAATTAACAGTATACCTATATCAGAAAGTATCTGATGATAAAATCAGCTTATATGGATTTAAAACTCAAAAAGCTAGAGAGTTATTTATTAAGCTTATTACAGTTAATGGTATTGGACCAAAGAGCGCAAATGCAATCTTAGCTTCTGGAACTGTTGAATCAATTACTAACGCAATTGATGAAGGAAATGCAAAATATCTACAAAAATTCCCTGGGATTGGTCCAAAATCATCACAACAAATCATCCTTGATTTAAAGGGTAAAATTGAATTTGAAGATAAAGCTATTAAAACTTTAAACTTAATAGATGTTGATGAAGCTTTAAAAGCTTTCGGGTATAAGGATAGAGAGATCAGAAAAGTCTTACCAAAATTAGATCCATCTAAGAATACCAATCAATTAATTAAAGATGCTTTAGCTATGATGTTAAAGTAAATTTACAACTTACTATTAAATATTTACAACTTACAAGACATTTCCTTGAATATCTTACTTAACTGTTTTAAACTCAAGTTAGATTAAGAAAGGAAGTGTTTTTTTATGAAAAAAGGAAAATTGATTTTAACTTTATTAGTGGTGTTTATCGCAATGTTTGTTTTTGTAGGTTGTACAGAAAATTCAGCCTTAATGAACAGTCTAATTAGAACATCAGACAACTTTAAAGTTGTAAGTAATTCATATGTTTCTAATGAAAATGAATCAGTAAATGATGTTCAGTTATTGACACTATCAGATACTGAATATTATGTTATAGAGCTATCAGATGATGGCCCTAATGATTTAGTAACATTCAATGAATTAAGACTTGATTTGCTAGCAATTCACCAAGAAATTTTAATAGAAATCGAAACTATCGAAGCGTTAGTTGAGTCTATTAGAACTAATGCACAGACAATAAGAGATAGTGAGTATATCTTATTAGAGGGTGATAAAATTATCGTTTTAGATAATATCGAAACAATCAAGGGATACCGTGATGGATTATTAGAAACTAAAGGTTTAGCTTATCAAAGAATTATGGATTTAAAGGGAAGTTATACTAGAGAGAATCTACCTGAAATACTAGTTGTTTTCGAAGAGGTATATGAAGTACTAGAATACCGTTTAAACACTTTGAGACTTGGGGTAATCGAATTCGAAAACATCAATCAAATTTTATTAGATTATATGGAGAGTTAATATGAAAATTAGAGTATTAGAAACACCTGAAATTGAAGAGATTGAAGTTCTAATTAAATGTAAAACTAAAAATGAACAAACGCAAGAGATTGAAAGAACTTTGACATACCTAAATAAGGTTATAACTGGTAAGATTGATGGTCGTCTATTTACTCTAACCCCTAACAAAATATATTACTTTGATAGCATTGATAATAAGGTTTTTGCTTATACGAAGGCCGATGTTTACGAGGTGAGCCTTAAGCTATATCAGTTAGAGGATATCTTATCTGATACACCTTTTATAAGGATCAACAAAAATACGGTTCTTAACACAAGAAAGATTAAGTCTTTCTCAGCATCGTTAAATGGCCGAATGGAAGCCACATTATTCAATCAGGAAATTGTGATAATATCAAGGAAATATGTTCCTATATTGAAGCGTAAGCTAGGAGGTAAAGAATAATGAAAAAATATTTTAATATACTTTATAAAACATTCTTTTTTATCACTTTACTAACTATACTTTTAAACGTTTTTATTAATAGGAGATACGATGTAACTATAGCCTATAATAAGATATCTCTTTCAGTCTTATTGTCGTCAATATTTATTGCACTTGCTATAAGGGTATTTAAGTCAGATAAAGGCAAGGGATACATTAACGCAGTTCTTGGATATATTATAATAATTCCAACGTTATTAGTTATTAGAGCTACATATGGTCAATACCTCTTCAAGTTTACATATACTATATATATAATAATGGCTGTAATAGGTCTTATATACGGAGTAGCTTTGTTAGTTGCTTCTAAGAGGTATAAATCCGAAGTAGATGAACTGAACCGTTTACTTTTGAAAAAAGAAAATAACGATGAAGTAGAAGATGATGAATAAAAAAAACACTCAATCAATTTAACTTGGTTGAGTGTTTTATTTTTAGATTGTAAACAATTCTTTAATATAGTTAATATCTCGAGATTTTTCAAGAGCAAGCATTAATTGTATTCTTGCTTTTTGACCATTTAATGATGGTGCTAATATACATCCCATATCAGTTAAATACTTACCACCACCTAAATATCCATATGAATCCAATACTCTACCAGAAGGGCATCGTGATACAATAACTACAGGTATTAAAGCATCCATACAAGCTTGAATGCCAGGAAGCATAGTAGGAGGAAGGTTTCCTCGTCCTAAAGCCTCAATAACTAAACCTTTTAGGTTGTTGCCCAATAAATACTTTATTATAGAAGAATCAGCACCAGCGTAAGCTTTAACTAAATAAACATCATGGCTTATTGAATTAACTAAAACTTTCTTGCGTTTGTTGCTTACATTTCTATAAAACATAACTTGTCTGTTATCAACAATTCCTAATGGACCATAATCAAAAGATTTAAAAGTATCTAATGATAAGGTATTAGTTTTAGTAACTTCAGCAGCAGCATTGATTTGATCATTCATTACAACTAAAACTCCGCGACCTCTCGATTTAGTTGCTTTCGCAACTAATATTGAAGAAGTCAAATTATTAATTCCATCGAATCCAAGTTCTGAACTCGACTTCATAGAACCGGTAACTATAACAGGAATTTCAGAATCAATAACTGTATCTAAAAAGAAAGCTGTTTCCTCCAAAGTATCCGTTCCATGAACAACGACAAAACCTGTAGGATCATTTTCTTTGATAATGGTCTTAATCAAATTAGCAATATCTAACATCATCTCATTAGTAATTGCAGGAGAAGGAACTTCTGAATATTCAATAACTTCTAATTCGTTATAAAGTTCAGATTCTAATAGACTCTGCATAATTTGGTTAGCAGAGAAAGCAGGTTTAACAGTGTGACTAACATCGTCAATCTTCATAGAGATTGTTCCACCTGTGAATATCATGTATATCTTACCCAAAGTATAATCACCTCTTATCTATCAGTATTATATCATATATACCTAAAAACTTAATACCTTAATATCAAAAACAGGGTGTTGTCTCTAACAATTTTCAGAGGGGTATTTGAAACTCTAAAAAAAGAGGCCCATATTTGGTGAAAATAGTAATAACTAGTTTTCCACCTTGTAAACATACTTTGACTAAACCGCGCCATATAGATATCTGTGTTAAGTTAACATAATATACATTATATGAAGTTATTTGCGTTATAAGAAAACAGTAGAATTCTCCCCAAATAATTGTCATTTGAATATGATTGTGTGTTTAGGCGAGGTTTTAACTACTACTTCCGTCCCCTAAATATAGTCAAATATATTGGATGACTATATTAGTTTGTACTGTTACTTGTGTTTCATACAATATAAAAATTCGACTGAAAAATCGGTCGAATTTTTGATTTTTATAGGTTACCATGGTTAATATACCCTATCATTTGGTAAAAATCGTTCTAGAAAGAATTCGTTTTTTCCTTTCAGAGACAATATTTATTCATTGAACGATAGTTCTTCTTCTACTCTTAAGGAGAGACGCTTAGAAAAATCTACTGCATTTTCTATTGCTTTATCATATAGTAATTCTGGTTTATGTGCATCACTTGAAATGATACATCTTGCATCATGCTTCTTTACTAGCTTAAAAAATTCTTCTCGTGGATATCTATAAACTGTTTTATCACCAACAGATATTCTACCCTTACGAATTCCATTAGCATTAATTTCTAACGGAATGTTTTTTTCCTTCGCAGCAATAATTATCTCTTCACACAGTTTTAAGATTGGTTCACTTAATTCCTTTTTACTAAATAAGAATAAATCTGGATGTGCAATAAATTTGAAATAACCAGAATTGATAGCTTTAATTAATGTATCTTTATATATTGTTAGTTCTTCTATTGTTCTTATACGATAAACACTTATCAACTTTCCATCCATTTCAATGTAGTGTTGCCCTAGTACAAGATAGTCAAGTTCTTCTAAGTATTTCTTATATATTTCATTTTTTCCATTAAAGTACTCAATTTCTAATCCTTTATAGATTTTGATTTGGTTTGAGTATTTTTCAATAACTTCTTCCAAATCTTTCAAATAAGTAGGATAGTCTTTTAAATACATCCTTTCAGATCTTTCAGTTAATTCTTTCCAAGGAGCATGGTCAGACATTCCAATTTCTTTAAATCCTAATTTTATTGCTTCTTTGATATAATCTTCTATTGTTCCTTTAGCATGTCGGCAAAGGTACATATGAGTATGATAGTTAGTTTTAACTATTTGATTCTTAAATGACATCCTTTGCTTTCCTTTCTATCAATAGCAGCTTGTGTGATAAGTTTTGCTGCTTGAACCATGTTTAGTGTTTCATAATAGTATTTGGTTAGATTAGGATTTTTTGAAAGATTTTCTTCAGTGTCTTCTAAAATACTTAAAGTAAGAGATAAGCCTTGTTCATTTCTGACTATAGATACATGTTCATCCATATAGTTTCTAATCTTCTTACGTATAGGTTTATAATTATAATTATAGTTAAGCATACCTTTAACTGGTATTTGATTTACTTGGTCTATAGTTTCTATAGATTTATTAATATCTTTAGCAGCTGATTTAGAGAATACAAGGCATTCTAATAAAGAGTTTGATGCAAGTCTATTTGCCCCATGAATTCCTGTGCATGATAACTCACCTACAGCATATAAGTTCGGCATATTTGTTCTAGCAAATAAATCAGTTTTTACACCCCCACAAAGGAAGTGTTCTGCTGGTGCAACTGGTATTAAATCTAAGCCTAAAATATAGCCTTCTTTTTTACATCTATTAAAGACGGTCGGGAACCTCTTTTCAAGATATTTAGGATCCAAATGTTTTGTATCTAAAAAGACATGGTCAGTCCAAGTATCATACATCTCACGATAGATAGCTTGAGATACGATATCTCTAGGCGCTAGTTCCATTCTTTCCTTGTCATATTTTTCCATGAATCTTTCTTTTTCTACATTTTTTAAATATGCTCCTTCACCTCGTAAGGCTTCAGTGATTAAGAAACGTTGTCTTGAAGTATTAAATTCTGAATATAGTGCCGTTGGATGAAACTGAACGAATTCCATATTTTGAAATTCACAACCCGCTCTATAAGCCATACCTATGCCATCACCTGTAGCGTTTAAATCATTCGTTGATGAACCGTAAACAGAGCCAACTCCACCAGTAGCTATAATCGTTTTCTTAGCGTATATATGATAGTATTTATCATTGCTTCTAAGTACGATACAACCATTGATATTTCCATCATTTTTGATTAAATCAAGAGCCATTGTATTATCAATTATTTCGATGTTTCTTCTAGTTTTAATTATTGATATAAGGTCTTTCATTACATTATGTCCAGTAGCATCTCCACCACTATGAAGAATTCTATTTGTTGTATGTCCTCCTTCTTTTGTAAAGAGGAATTTACCTGTTTTTGATACATCAAAATTTACGCCTAAATTTACAAGATATTTTACTGAATCATAAGCATTATCTACTAGAAATCTAACTGCTTTCTCGTCATTAAAATATACACCAGCTCTCATAGTATCTTTGATGTGGCTTTCATGTAATTCTTTGTTTTCATTATACTCACAAGCAATACCACCTTGAGCTAGATTCGAATTAGAATTACTCACTCTAGTTTTTGCTAGTAAAGTTACATGGTATTTAGGGTCTATATTTAAAGCAGCAAAAAGACCGGATAAACCAGTCCCTATTATTAATACATCAGTATGTTTGTTATTCATTAGCTTAACCTCATCATTTCATCTAAGGCTTCTTTTGCTTTAGAAGCTATCTCCGGATCAACTTCAATTTGATGTTGATCATATTTTAATGCATCGCGTACATCTTCTAAGTTTATTCTTTTCATATTAAAACAAGATAATCCCTGTGATAACAAATGAAATTTCTTATCAGGATTAGCTTTTTTTAACGCATGAATAATCCCTTTATCTGTTCCAATAATAAAATCTTCAGCTAACGACTTAGTTGCATAATCAAGTATACCTTTTGTTGATCCAACAAAATCAGCTTGTTTTAATACCGCTAACGGAGCTTCAGGATGGATTAAGACCTCTGCTTTTGGAAACTCTTTTCTTAGTTTCTTTACATCATTAATAGTCAATCTATCATGAATGTAACAATGTCCTGGCCAAACTTCTATATCATAGCCTAGTTTATCTCTAAGATATAAGCCAAGATTTTTATCAGGTGTATACATTATTTTTTCGCCTTCAAAGTTCCTAACGATTTTTTCAGCATTAGAACTTGTTACAATAATATCTGATAAAGCTTTGATTTCCGCTCTTGTATTAACATACGTAACTATCTTACGTTCTGGATTCTCTTCTTTATATTTTTTTAATGCATCATAAGTAATCATCGACGCCATATTACATAAAGCATTTTTCTTTGGTAATAATACCGTTTTGTTTGGCGACAATATCTTAGCTGTTTCAGCCATAAAGTAAACTCCACAGAATACTATTACATCAGCATCTGTAGAAGCTGCTTTTCTACTAAGTGCTAGAGAATCACCTACAAAATCAGCTATATCTTGAACATCATCATGTTGATAGAAATGTGCAAGTATAACTGCATTTTTTTCTTTCTTCAGTTTTAATATTTCATCTTTAAGCATATAATCACGCTCTTTCTTTATCTACTATTAAATTATAACTCATTTTTAGTATTTTGCAAAGGTTAAAGCTATATAAATTATATCAAATTATCACAATATATGATAAAATAATTATAGGTGATATAGATGAAATTACAGACTCCATTAGCAGATTATGTTAGGCCAAAAAAATTTAAAGATGTTTTAGGGAATGAAAGAGTCATTAATATTATAGAAAAGTTAGTTGATAACAACAATATGATTTCTTTAATATTGTATGGACCTACTGGTGTTGGTAAGACAACTTTAGCTACTATTATAACAGATTACTATCCACTTAGCCATTTCAAATTCAATGCATCAACTGATTCAAAAGCTACGCTTCGAAAAATTGTTGAAACAGCTAAGATGTATGGAAATGTCTTATTAATAGTTGATGAAATTCACAGAATGAATCGTGATATTCAAGACTATTTACTACCTTTCGTTGAAAAAGGTAATATTATCATGATTGGACTTACTACAGAGAATCCATATATTGCAGTTAATCCAGCTGTAAGAAGTCGTGTATCTATATTTAAGATAACTAGACCAGAGGCTTCGGATATTGAAGGATTCTTAAAAAAAATTGATTTATCAGTTTATGACAAAAACATAACTGTTGATAACGATGTATATAACAAAATAAGCACATATTGTAATGGTGAAGTAAGAACGGCTATTAACCTACTTGAATTACTGATTTTAACAGCTGTAAACGATCAAGTGATTGATTATACCCACATGGAAAAACATATCTCAGAAGCTGCTATAAGCACGTTTAAAACAGGTGATAACTATTATGATATCTTAAGTGCTTTTCATAAATCAGTAAGAGGTAGCGATGTCAATGCTGCTATCCATTATTTAGCTAGATTACTAGCTGCTGGTGATTTAGAATCACTTACTAGAAGGATTAGAGCAATTGTCTATGAAGATATCGGATTAGCCAACCCTATGATGGGGGTTAAAGTAGACGCAGCTTGCAATACAGCTTTAAAACTTGGTATGCCAGAAGCTAGAAATGCTTTAAGTGCTATTACTGTTGAGATGTGTATTTCACCAAAATCAAACTCAACTCATATAGCTATTGAAAAAGCGTTAGCTGATGTAAATAAAGGTTTAACTTACCAAGTCCCTAGCCATATAATTAATAATCCAACCTATGATAATAAAAAAGCTTATAAATACGCACACGATTACGAAGGTCATATTGTAAAGCAACAATACCTTCCTGATAAGTTAAAAAATACGATTTACTATGTTCCTCAAAGACATACAAAACTCGAGAATCTTTTTGCGGATCAATATGAAAAAATTGAAAAAATCTTAAAAAACAAAAAGTAGGTGACTATTATGCGTTGTCCTCATTGTGGTGCAAAAGTTGATAAAAGGTCTACAATCTGTATAGAATGTGGACGTAGAATTGACAATAAACATGCAGAAAATATCAAAAAAAGGCCTATGTTTTTCACAAGGCTAATTAGCTTTATACTTCCAGTTTTTGGATTTATATTATATATTATATTTAGAGAGTCAGATAACGAAAAAGCTAAAGTTTGTTTTAGATGGTCAATTTATGGTGTTATTACTTTATTAGTAGTTGGCGTGTTATTCTTCTTTTTCTGGATATATATTCTTATTAATGTCATTACATAAAAAATAATGCTAGACAATTTGTCTAGCATTTTCTTTATATAATTTCACAAGTGTTTTCAATTGAAGTATCAATTATCACAGGAATGATAATTGGTTTTCTTTTTGTCTTATTGTATAAATACCTTTGTATTTGGTAGCGAATATTATCTCTATATTCCTTCCAATCAATGTTTTGTTTTGAAAACTGCTTTTTAGATTCTAATTGATAGATAATTTCTATTTCTTTAATCATCTCTTCATTATCTTTCATAAACATAAACCCACGACTAACTATCTCGGGTTTATTAAGCATTTCTTTTGTTTTAGCTTTGATATTAGCTATAATCATTAAGAAACCATCTTGGCTTAATAGTTCTCTTTCTTTAATTACTGTATCATTTATGTCAGTTTCATATGTTCCGTCAACCATTATTGAACCATTCTCAACCATATCATGGCTTTTATCTTTCTTACCTTTATTAAAAGTAATTACTTCTCCATTATCAAGTAAGAAGATTTCGTTATCGCTATAACCATATTCTTTAGCTATTTCGTATTGAGCTAATTGACTTTTATATTCACCACTAATTGGAATAATATACTTAGGGTTAATAATAGAATACATAAGTTTAATGTCTTCTGATGATGCATGGAATTTAGATAGTAAGTTTTTATCTATTCTAATCGTATTAACATTTGTTTTAGCTAAAGCATCAAATGTTTTAGCTGCAATCTTTTCTGTCCCAATTAACGGAGGGCACATAAATATTACAGTGTCTGATTCAATAAGATGGATTAGTCTATCAAATTTCTTAGCCATTCTTTGTAACATAAAGAATGGTTCATGTCTTTCACCAGTGACTAAGAAAACAACATCATTAAACTCATTTTTGTTCTCTGCATCAATATAACGAAGATTAACGAGTTTATCAGTAGGAATTTGAATATATCCCATTCTCTCACCAATGTTGACCATTCTTTGTGCTTTTCTACCAATAATTGATATTTTCTTACCAGCAGCTATAGCTTCATTTATAATCAACTGAATATTTGATAATTCGGTAGAATACATACCAACAATTACTCTGCCTTCTGCTTCAATCATTTTATTTCTAATAATTTTCTTTAGATTCATATTAGTATTAGAATGACCTACATTACTAGCACCTGAAGACTCACATAATAACGCAAGTACTCCATAGTCAGATATTTTTGCGAGTTTCTTAAAATCTGTTTTGAAGAATGTTGTTACATTTTGATCAAATGTAAAGTCTGTCGCATAGACAAAAGCTCCATCTTCTGTGTAGATAACTATACCTGCAGATAATGGTACTGAATGAGTGGTTGGGAAAAATTCAACTGCGAAATCATCAAATTTAATAATAGAATTATATTTAACTACTTCAAAATCGTAATCATAGTGATTCATGTTGTTATCAGCTAAAAAGTCCCTAGCAACTTCAATTGTGAATTCTGTTCCATATACTTTGGTTTTAATTTTTGATAATAACATCGGTAAAGCACCAATGTGTTTGTCATGAGCATGAGATAAAAAGATCCCAACTATGTCTTCTTTTCTAGATAATAAGTAAGTTATATCAGGAACAATTGCGTCCACGCCTAATAAATCTCCAGATGGATGCTGAAGACCTGCGTCTAAGATAATTATTTTGCTATTTATTTCTAGTACATAAAGGTTTTTGCCGTTATCGCCCATACCGCCGAGTGCATAAAATTTTATTTGGCCCATATTTCCTCCTATAGTACAAATTTACTAATATAATTATACAACATTTTTAGTGTATTTGATAACTATAATGTATTTTTTTATTTAAATACCTACATATTTAAATGCTTTTTTCAAGTAATAAAGTTACTGTTTTATGGTAAAATAGAGTAGGTGAGAATATGATAAACTATCCAAACAAGAAAAACAGTCAAAATGTAAAACTTACAACTTCAGCTAATCGGGGTATGAATTTTGAATCTATGATTAATAGAACAAATGAATTTTACCGAGATAATGATATAGCTATTATCTACAAGAAACCTATTCCAATACAAGTTGTTAATGTTGATTATAAATCAAGAGCAGCAGCAAGAATCACTGAAGCATACTATAAATTACCTTCTACTACAGATTATAATGGTGTATATAAAGGTAAATATATTGATTTTGAGGCTAAAGAAACAAAATCTAAAACATCATTTCCTATTAAGAACATCCATGAACACCAAATTATTCATTTAAATAGATCTAGACTTCATGGAGGTATAAGTTTTATAATAGTGTATTTTTCTTCACTTGAGAAAATATACCTGTTAGATTCTGAAAAAGTTGATTTTTTTTATAAACGATCTAAAACAGGAAAGAAATCAATTTCTTTAGATGAATTTGATAAAAATGGCTGTTATATTAAAGAAGGTTATCGAAAGCCTGTAGATTATCTTCGTGTAATTGATGAATACTACCTATAACATATAAATACTAAACCCCTGACTAATCAGGGGCTTTTTCATTATATTAATTGTATATATAATCTTAATTCTTAACTGTTATTATCTTGTTTTTTAACGTAATCAGTCAACTGTTTATAGTTATTCTTAAGCACTTTTAAAATAACATCAGCTTGTGTTTCTAATGGAACACGGTTTTTTATTGTATTGTCAATAGTTTCAAAGTCATATAAATCTCTAATTTCCTTCACATCTGTTTCAGAAAAACAAGGAAATTCTTCTACATCATTTGACATAAACGAGAATTTTTTAACAATATCACAATTACGTTTTGTACAAGTATAATTGTATGTAAAACTTAAAGATTCTTCTTGTTTTTGTAAGATAAACTTACAAACTAGATTATGTTTCTTAAAGTTTAACCCATAGTAATCCGTATATTCCAATGTTTCTTGATATTTATTGTTTGTGTGCTTAAGCCTTAAATTATGTTCTCTTCTTAATGATTTTAACTCAGTCTTTATTTTCTTGATTATTAGTTCCATTAGTATCTCCAATATTAGCAGCTTTAATCAATACTTTGACCATCATATTTGAAAATTCTACTGGGTCTTTGATTGGCAAGCCTTCTATTAATAACGCTTGATTATATAATAAATTAGCGTAATCTTCAATACTTTCTGGGCTATTTGTATATATTCTTTCTATTGCTTGGAAAAGTTCATGTTGAGGATTGATTTCTAATATTTTCTTAGCTTTCATTTCTTTATCTCCAGGCATTTGATTAATAACCTTTTCCATTTCAAACGATAAGCCTTCCCCACTGACTAAACATACAGGTGATTCAGTTAGTCTAGTAGATAGTTTTACTTCATCAACTTCATTTCCTAACACAGATTTAATCTTTTCTAATAAATCTTTTTTCTCTGTTTCTAATGTTTTTACATCTTCTTTGATTTTTTCATCTTGGATATCAAGGTCACCTTGATTTATAGATTTGAATTTTTTACCATCGTATTCAGCTAAAATACTTATCATAAATTCATCAACATCATCAGATAATACAAGCACATCAAAACCTTTAGATTTTAATACATCCATTTGTGGAGAAGCCATCAATGACATTTTTGAAGAAGCTGATCCATAATATATATCTTTTTGTTCTTTAGGCATTTTTTCTACATATTCTTTGATTGTCTTAAGTTCTTCTTCATTTACCGTTTCAAAGATAATTATATCTTTAAGTAAATCTTTATTTAAACCAAAGTTTTCATAAATACCGTATTTGATATTTACGCCAAATTCTTTCCAAAACTCTACGTATTTAGGCCTATCCTTTTTAAGCGTTTTTTCTAATTCATTAATAATTTTCTTTTCTAAATTCTTTTTTATTTTCTCTAATTGACTATTTTTTTGTAGTATTTCTCGAGAAATATTAAGGTTCAAATCAGGAGAAACTACTAATCCTTTTATAAAACGTAAGTAGTCAGGAACTAATTCTTTACATTTATCCATTACAAATACGTCTTTAGCATATAATTGTAGACCTTTTTCATATTTGTCAGAGTATAGATTTTTTGGTGCTTTTCCTGGAATAAAAATAATTGATTTATATGTGATTGAACCTTCGACATTTGTCCAAATTCTAAATGATGGATCATTATGATCATAGTATTGTGATTTATAGAAATCATTTAACTGGTTATCTGTTACTTCAGTTTTATTTTTCTTCCAAATAGGAACCATTTCATTAATTGTTTCAGTTACTATTTCTGTATCATATTCATTCTTTATAGGGTTTCCTTCATCATCTAATCGTTGTGTTGTGTTTTCTTTTTCTATAGTGATTGGATATTTGATGTAGTCTGAGTACTTTTTAACTAGAGAACGAATTTTGTATTCTTCTATAAATTCTCCATAACTTTCATCGTCTTCATCTTTTCTTAAGAATAAAGTAATTTCAGTTCCTCTTTCAACTCTAGAGTTTTCTTCAATTGTAAATTCATCTTCACCCAAAGAAGTCCAACGGTATGCTGCCTCACTAAATGGTGATTTAGTAATTACTTGTACTTTTTTAGCAACCATAAATGCTGAATAGAATCCAACACCAAATTGACCAATGAGGTCAGAGTCTTTCATATCTTTATCTTTAACGTTTTTAAGGAATTCTAAAGTACCACTTTTGGCTATTGTTCCTATATTATCGATAAGTTCATCATGTGTCATACCGATTCCATTGTCAGATATAATTAATTTTCTTTTTTTCTTATCAATTTCTAAATGAATTTCGTAATCATTTGTTTTCTCTAATGTATCATCTGTTAAACTTAATAAGTGATATTTATCAATTGCATCACTTGCATTTGATATAATTTCTCTCAAAAAGATTTCTTTGTTTGTGTAAATTGAGTTGACCATTAGATTTAATAGTTTCTTCGATTCAGTTTGAAACTGTTTAACTTCTTTTGCCATAAATTGCCTCCTAATATGTATTAACAATTGCTATTATAACACAAAAGTTAGCACAGTCAAGTAACGAGTGCTAACTTCTTTCAATTTTATTCAATTTGTGAATATTTAGTGAATATTATTAGTTAATTATATTTAATCCAAAACTCCATACTTTTCTATTATATAATGCTAAACCTATTATAAGACATAATCCAAATGAAGCAGCCATATATGGTAGGTTATAGAATATGAAGGAATAGAACCATACATTATCAATCCCCCAGTCAGCAGCAAAATTGCCCCAAATTACGACTCCTGATATACCATGACAAATGTATCTTAAGAAAGAACCTAATGCTATCCCTAGGGTAAATGATTTTGGTTTTTTTAATGGATCCTTGAATATACCTGCTAAACCTAAAAATGAGAAAGCAAAAATATAGTCCAAAAAAATTACTGCAATGATTTTGTAGATATTTGGTTCATATATCCAAGCAAAAATTTCACTACCAAGTAATATAACTTGAAGTGTTCCAAAAATTAGACCAGCAAAGACGCCGTCTTTCCACCCGTGTCTAAATGCAATAATAAAGATAGGTAACATAGCTATTGATATTGAACCACCTTGTTTAAAAGGTGAGAATAACCCAGCTAAAAAGTCAAGTACAAACGCTACTCCTACGAGTATTGCAATTTCAGCAATTACTCTGATTTGTTTCTTTTTCATAAATTCTCCTCCAATTATAAGGAACAAATAAAAAGTCCCTTAAATAATAAGGGACCCAATAAGCAGAATTAATATTCTCCTACGCCAGCATTATCCGGATCAGGTGTGGTCTACAACAGATTAGTTGTACTCTCAGCAAGGTCTTCCTAGCTCCCCTTATTTCTGTATTAATTATAACACTAGTGTTTAATAAATACAATTAATATTACTTAGTAATTATTTCTAAAATCGTTTTAGGTTTTTTAACTTCTTCTTTTACAATTTCATATGCTTCATCAAGCATTGGCATTATATCATTAGGTAATGGTTTGTTACAGTATAGTTCACATAGCAATTCACCTTTTTTAACGAAGTCACCAACTTTTTTATTAAGTACAACCCCTACATTAGGATCAATATCTTGTTCCTTGGTTTCTCTACCGCCGCCTAGTTTCATAGAAACAAGTCCTATGTTTAAAGCTTTGATTCTTTGAATGTAACCAGATTTACGGGCTTTATAAGGAATAATTTCTTTAACGTTGATAAAATTATCTAAATTACCTATATTACCGCCTTGAGCTTTAATAAACTCATAGAATTTAGCTAATGCTAATCCATTTGTGATTTGTTCTTTAGCTAATTTTCTAGCTTGTTTTATAGAATCGGCTTTTTCAGCATAGTAAATCATATATGATGCTATATCTAGACATAGCGTTTCTAAATCTTCAGGTCCATTTCCGCTTAAGGTTTCAATTACTTCCTTAATTTCTAGACGATTACCTACAGTCATTCCTAGAGGTTGATCCATATTTGTTATAAAAGCAGTTACTTTTTTACCGGATTGAGTACCTATTGATACCATTAATTTAGATAACTCAACAGCTTCTTCAATGGTTTTCATAAAAGCTCCATCGCCTATTTTTACATCTAAACATATTACATCTGCGCCACTTGCTAGTTTTTTAGACATAATTGAAGATGCTATTAAAGGTTTAGAAGGCACCGTCCCAGTAACATCTCTTAGTGCATATAAAAGTTTATCCGCTGGAACTATCGTCTTTGTTTGTCCAGCTATTGCTATATTAATATCGTTTACTTGTTTTACAAATTTTTCTTCTGAAAGATCAAAACTTAATCCATCTATTGATTCCATTTTGTCCAATGTACCACCAGTATGTCCTAATCCTCGGCCTGATAATTTAGCGAGTTTAGCTCCTACTGAAGCAACAATCGGTCCTAATACTAATGTTGTTTTATCCCCAACACCACCTGTAGAATGTTTATCTACTTTTACACCTGCAATTTTACTTAAGTCAATAGTATCACCACTGTAAAGCATAGCTTTTGTTAAATGAAATGCTTCTTGTTCGGTCATACCTTGAAAGTAAACAGCCATTAACCATGAACTGATTTGATAGTCTGGAATATTTCCTTTTACGTAACCATCAATTAAAAAATCGATTTCTGCTTGAGTATTTACTTCACCCAAACGTTTTTTCTCGATTATATCTACCATTCTCATAATTATTACCTCTTTCTTCGTAATAGTATTATACAACTAAACTTAGCTATTGTAAACCATAATTACTTGGGAATGAAAACACTTACACTACATTTTCCCCTTGGCAAATTTCATTTATTTGATATAATACGTATGGTGATTATATGAATGATATTATTTTAATGAGACACGGGCAAACAAATGCCAATAAAAATTTCATTGTACAAGGTAGAATGGACAATCCTTTGAATGAAGATGGAATTAGGCAAGCATATCGTACAGGACAATATTTCTTAAATAATGATGTTGAATTTGATATGGTTATTAGTTCCCCTTTAAAAAGAGCTTTTGCTACAGCTGAACTTGTAAATAAAGGAATGCTAATGAAAAGACCTATAGTTTTAGATAAAGGTCTAATAGAAAGAAACTTTGGTGATTATGATGGTAAAGAAATCAATGATGATTATTACTACTTAATCAAAAGAGGTTTAGTCCCTAATATGGAAACTAATGAAGAGTTAGAAAATAGAGTTTGTACTTCGTTAAAGGACATTTGTAAAAAATACCCCAATAAGAAGCTTCTTGTTGTTACTCACTCTCATGTTATTAAGGCTTTATTGACAAGATTACTTGACAATTTTACTTGGAAAGACCAATTGTATAATTGTTCTTTGAATCATCTTACTTTCAAAAAAGGTAAATTAGAGGTTTTGGATTACAATAAGGACCCTTTAGAATAAAGAAAAGCACATCAATTGATGTGCTTATTTTTTTATAAACTAATTCTTAATTTCAGTTCTCTGTGAAAATTTGGATCATATATTGCAAATAGTTCTTGATAACTAGTTCCATTACCTGGGTTAAAGGTACCAACTGTGTTTCTTAAATCTTCAACTAATAAGTCTCTCATCAAATAGCTTGTGAGTGTTATGTTATCTCCATCTAAAAAGTCATAATATGTTTTATCAAAGACATAATCGACAGCGCCTATTGTATATACTTGAGAAGCTATAATCGCTTCACCGTTAACATAAAGCGTTCCTCCGCTTTCATATACACCATCATCCCAAACTACATCATCACCCAATAGAGAATCATATAAGTCTTCAAATTCAGAACCTGTCATTTCACATGTTTTAATATAGTTATCAAATGGGTATATTTCTATCATATCTCCCATAGTGAAATCGCCAGAATACAATGAATTCCTGAATCCACCACTATTTAATGCGCCGATATCTACACCAGTATAATCTCTTAATACAGATGCTCCCCATTTAGTTAAGTCATCTCTATCATAATAATTAGATGATACAACTAATATTTCAGATACATAATCACTATATATTTGATTACTTTGATAAGAGTATAAGATATTGAAGAGTTCTGAATCTGAGTAATCACTAATATCATTCCAACCATATGTTGATGGCAATCCAGATGTAACTTCATTTTCCTGTCTATCATATACTAGAGAGATTCCTACAAATAAAGAGTCTTCATTATTTCTTGCTTGTGCATAGTACAATGGATTTAATCCACCTGTTCTACTTATTGCACCAATTTCATCTTGATGAGTATGTCCATTAAATATTGCATCTACAAAGTGATCTCCTGTAAAACTAGCTACTTCATCATTAATACCTGATCCATTATGAATATAGACAACTACTATATCGCAACTTTCATCTTCTCTTAATTCACCAGCATAATCATATATAGTATCTTCAGCATCTAGAAACTCAATATTATTTACCATAGAAGCTGATATTGAGTTAATTACATTTCCAATTAATCCGATAATTCCAACTCGTACACCACTTACTTCTTTAATAATATACGGAACAGTATTTTCCAACATTTGTTGCGTGTCCTTATATACTATATTAGCAGCTAGAATTGGATAACTCATTTCTCCATTTTCATCATCATCAACGCCATCTTTATATTTAAGTACTTCATCTATTCCCCAATCAAACTCATGATTTCCTATTATGAAACCATCAAGACCAATGTTATTAAATATCTTTACAATAGGTTCACCCTTATAATAATTAGATAAAGCTGCTCCTTGAAAAATATCTCCGTTAGATAAAATTATTGTGTTTTCGCTACTAGCCTTTTCAGCTTTCAAAAAAGAACCAATTTCCTCTAGATTAGCGATATCCGAATATGTTCCACCATGAAAATCATTAATGGAATATAGATTAATTTCTTGATATCTATCATACACTACATCATCTGTAGTAGTTTGTGAATTAGTTGTTGTTTCTGCTGTACCTTCTACAGTTGATTGAGTTGTTACTGAATTTGAATTATTACAACTCGTAAATAGAAATGCAAATAGAAAGATACTTACAAATATTAGTGTTTTTTTCATGTGTTGTCCTCCTTTTATTAGTCTAGTATTATATTATATCATAAAAAGAAAAGAGGAAGAAAAATTTCTTCCTCTTAAATCTAATTTTACTAGTGGAAATAATCTAAACCAGCTTTTGCAGCATCATAATCTAAGATATCTGGGTCAATTGGGTTCGTTACTTCATAATCATTTAATGGATCAAAATCAACAAATCCAGGATCACCATCAGCTTCAATAACTAGCCCAGGTGTAATATATTGTCTTATTGTTAATGAGACAATTGCTTCATCTCTTTGTGCTGGTGCTAATGTAAGCACATCATTTAATACTAGTGGTGTTGTCATAAAGTTTCCACCGGCTAGAATGATATTAAGCGCAAAGATTAGGTCAGCCGCTTCTTCTTTAGTTGTAATGTCAGTAGCTAATCCATAATAACTGCCTTTACCTATATTTGGAATATTAGCACCTAAAGTAGGATTTCCTCTTAACATGTTATCTATTGTTAAATGGAATGAACCACTTATAAG
>Ga0075125_10000136_pt1 | contig 29645 bp, 34 predicted proteins | sample AntAceMetag02UKN_FD_69810 | JGI IMG/M metagenome (GOLD analysis project Ga0075125, IMG submission 69810) | Saline lake microbial communities from Ace Lake, Antarctica - Antarctic Ace Lake Metagenome 02UKN | ecosystem: Environmental > Aquatic > Non-marine Saline and Alkaline > Saline | place... | reverse complement strand
TTTTTATTATTATCCAAATCACTTTCCTTTACTGGAGTTTCTGATGGCTGATACATGACCGTACAACTTGGAAATACAATATGCTTAACCCCAGATTCATGTGCTGCTCTGAATATAAGACTGTTCATTACTGCATTATCTGTTACATGAACATAGGGTTTATTTACAATGTCTTTAGAACCTGATGTTGTTGCGGCATATTGCAATATTACGTCTTGTCCTTCTACTATTTTTTGCACAGCGCCATAGTCACGTAAATCTACATTTACCCATTTTGCCGAATTCCCTTTTATTGGAGGCCTTTTAAAGTGCGTAGCAGTTACCTCGTAATTAGGATTTTTATCAAAACTCTCTAACAGGTTTCTACCAATAAAACCCGTTGCGCCCATTATTAAAATTTTAGTCATTTTTTTACATTTTACGCCCATCTAATATTAGTGAGCTTTTTTTATTATTATATGCTTTATAAATTTCATCACATACAAACTCTAATTTCATAGCATGTTTTTTTTCAGGTGTTGTTTTAATATTTGTTGGATAAACATCTAAAATATTTAAGTTTTCAACACTCTCTTTTAAACTGTTTGAAAAACCTCTAAGCCCCCATTTAGTTGCCGAGTAAAGAGTTCTTCCTTTTTTAACTTCTAATCCAATCATTGAATTTATATTAATAATATCATTTAAGTTTTTTATAATTTGTTGAGTCAGAATAATTGGAGCTTTAAGGTTTACATCAATCATCTCGCACATTTGATGGATACTATAATCCTCCAATGAAATTGACGGACATTGAATTCCTGCATTGTTTATTAATAATTTAACACCAAAATTTTCAGCCGATTTGCTTATTGAGCTAATACGTTCAATTTCCTTTAAGTTAACAGAGATTGTGTCACAATTTATTTTATATTTTTTTATTAGTTGGTTTTTTAACTTATTAAGTTCATTGTCATTTTTTCCATGTAGTAAAACATCATGACCCTCTTTGGCAAACTTATAAGATAGTCCCCTACCTAAGCCTCTATTAGCACCAGTTATTAAAACAGAATCTTTCATTATTTGTCAAAAATATTATAACGTTTATTAATAATTTCTTTATTTTTTTTATACCAATCAGCAGTTTGTTTTATGCCATCCTCCAACGACATTACAGCTTCAAACCCATATGTTTTAGCTCTATCCATACTTAATATTCTAATTTTATCACCGCTTGGTTTTTCTGGAGACCACTGAATCGGCTTTTTAAAAATATCAGATATAGTTTCAGCTATTTTTTTAATTGCTATGCCGCTACCCGAACCTAAATTCATCGGGTCTATAATTTCATGTTTTACACAATAAATCATTCCAGCAGCAACATCTGAAGCGTGAATAAAATCTCTTATTGGGCTTCCATCGCCCCAGACTTCCATAATGTCATTTTCATCAGCTTTTCTAATCAAAGAAGGAATAACCATTGCATTTTCTGGATTAAAATTATCATAAGGACCATAAACATTGGCTGGTCGTACAATAGAAATATTGTTTAATCCATATTGAATAGAATAAGCCTGTGCTTGGAGCTCTCCTATTCTTTTAGCCCATCCAGCAAATCTATCATTTGGAGATGGAAATGTTTTCCATACACTATCTTCATAAAATACGTCAGCTGGTTCATAAACGCCAACAGAACTTGTAAAAAGATACCATTCGCAATTAGCTAACCTGGCTGCTTCCATCATATTGGTATTGAATTGCAACATTGGAACCATAAAATCTGAGGGTTGTTCAGCGCACATTTTTGGAGAGCCTTTTACTCCAGCCAAATTAAATATAATATCATATCCCTTACACAGCTCAACACATTTATCAAAATATCTTAAATCGGTTATTATATACTCAACACACTCGGGTAAATCATCAACTTGAGACAAGTCACCTACGGTAATTTTATCTGCACCCTCTTTAATCAACAAATCAATTAGCGCTCTACCAATCATACCACTTCCTCCAGTGACCAATATTTTTTTACCTTTTAATTCCATAATTTGTTTAATTTTTTGGTTAATTCTGTAATTTGATTTTCAATTAAATCTGTGTGATTTCCGATATACAACCCATATTTATGAATATGGTTTGTTACTGGTAATTTTCCAGATATTTTAAAATTATATTTCCCCCCCATTAAATAAGGTTGTTCAACTTGTGAACCTCCGCCAGCAGTTCCAACTCTAAATTCCACTTTTTCCTCGATTAACAACTGACAAACTTGCTCAAATTTTTCTAGACTACTATCTACTAATATTAAAGGCAGTGCGAAACTTGAATTTCCTTTTAGTTTGTAATCAGTCCAAAATTTATCAGAACTTAAGCCTTTTATCCACATTAATAGGTTTTCATGTCTTTTTTGTATATTATAATCAATACGACTCATTTGTGCTATTCCAATAACTGCATTTAACTCAGTATTTCTACAATTAAAACCAGGTACAGCAAAAGTGAATAGAGGGTTTAAGTTTGGGTATTTTATTTCATATTTTTCACGAACCTCTTGCGAAGCTTCTCTAGTTAAACCATGTGAGCGATACATTTTTAACAATTCATATACATTATCATCATTTGTACAAACCATCCCGCCTTCAATTGTTGTAATGTGGTGTCCAAAATAGAACGAGAAATTAGACATTAAACCAAATGTCCCAACTTTTTCTCCATTATGTAGTGCGCCATGGGATTCACAACAATCTTCAATTAAAATAATTTTTTTGGATTCTAAATAATCTAATATTTCATCATCGAACCCATTAAACCCTAATGCGTGGACGTAAACAATTGCCGCAGTATCATCAGTTACGGCTGCTTTAATTGTTTCTAATGACATAGACATAGTTTTACTATCTATCTCAGAAAAAACTGGAATAAGCCCTAAATTAACTAATGGTGATATATCTGACACCCACCCAATCGTTGGCACGATAACTTCTTTCTTTCCAGTTAGCTCTTTTAATGTTGCCACCATTATTAAATTAGCATTAGCACCTGAATTAACATATACTGAGTGCTTAACGCCTAACCATTCAGACCAAACTTTTTCAAATTCTTTTACTTTGCTACCTTGAGTAAGTTTAACACCGTTTTGTTGTAAAAACTCAATCAAAACATCTTTGTCAGATTGAGGTATATTATCGTTTATTAATTGCCAATTAAATTTCATTATTTTGTCCCGTAAAATTCTCCGTATTCTATTATTAATGTGGATTTTCCATCATTTCTTTCATAAGCTTTTTTAAATGCTGGAGCAATATCCATAGGTTCAATTAGCTCAACAACGTCTACATCTGTAAGCATTAATTTATACGCCTCTGTGTAGTTTTGTGTATGTTGACAACCAGCATCAATAGGTTTTTTTGAACCAACTGAAACTCTGATTATAACCTTTGGTTTCATATCGCCATTTGACATTTCTTTCATTTTGTCTAAATGATTAACTAGTTGATTAGTTGCTAAAATAAAAAAATCAAATCTTGGATAACACGTAATTGGAATAAAACCCTCCAGCGCCATACCAGTAGCCATACCCATTTGAGTTTCTTCAAATACTGGTAATTCAATTTTTTTTTCCATAGGAACCTTGTCTAAAGTTCCAGAAATAGCATGACCACTACACCTAACTGCTTGTCCAGTAAAAACAGTATCATGTTTTTTACCCAACCATCCCATTGCTTTAATTAATTCATCTTTATATTTCATATTTAAAAATTTACCCACGCTCCAGTACCATGATGAGGATAACCCATTTTATAACTATAGTAAATACAGTCTTCGGGTATTTCTTTTTTTACACTCCACGCCTCTTTTGTTTTAGTGTGAACGCTTATATTATTATCTTCAATTACCCATTGAATTGGTAGATTGAAATTTTTAGCATATTTATGAGCTTCATGAAAACCGCCTGTTTCTATGGTCATATCACCAACAAAACACCAAACTTTTCTATTAGAACCTTTTCTTTTAAGTGCAAGTGCAGCCCCTAAAGCAATTGGTATAATTCCCCCAACAATTGATGAAGAGTAGAAATCTGGATTAACATTGTTTGTTCCCATACTGTGACCAGATGAAATATTGTTAAAAAGCTTATCTTTATCTACCCCATGTAATAATGCTTGATAATGGTTTCTCCAAGCGCAAAATACCCAATCTTTTGGGTGGATATATTTGAATATCTCTAAAACATAATCTTCATTGTTTTTAGATAAGTGTACTGGGCCTCTAACTTTTCCAGCTTCATAAGCCTCTTTGACTTTAGTTTCAAAGTCTATTAACTCTTGTTTAGTGATAGTTATTTCCCGTACTGGCTTTAAATGTTTTGGAATTATCATACTTAAATATACTTTTTTAAATTTAATAAATCAAGTTATTTACAAACTTTTTTTAAAAAATTTTTAGTCGTATATTTTCCCATAGCCTTATTATATGCATTCTCAATCATAGTTTGATATTGGTCCCAGTTGTTCAGAATATCTTGAATCTTGTCCTCCAATTTGGCTTCATTCTCATAATAAATAAAATCAACATCTGGCTCGAACCACATTGCTAGAGTATTCCATGGGTCTTTTCTTACCAACATAAGTGTTTTATTAAACGCAGCTTCAATAGCTCTGGTTTTAATTTGTGGAATCAAACCTGTATCAATGTGTTTAAATGCCTCATTCTTTTTCCAGTTTGGTAATCGCTTAACAGCTGCAATATCATTTGGGCCACCAAATAACATATTTTGAATCACCATAATCTTACTAGACCTTAATAATTCCCACATTTGAGGCCTAGGTAAATTTATATGCGTTGCTTTTGAGTGTTGAGAAAGTGAGCAGAAATTATAATTGAATTTTGAAATAGTATTAATTACTTGTGCAATAAGTTTCGAGTGAACCCCACCCCAGTATATTACGTCATATTTTTTTTCTGGCGTACCCTGCACTGCCCATTTTTCATCATAAAAGAAACTCCATTTCTTATATTTTTCTTCTTTATATTGATATTTATTCAACCAATCACAAGTATAAGGACAGTTTGTGTAAGCAACATCAAATGGTGTTGCTATATTCATATGCTGTAAATTAGCAGCATGATTGGTTGTATGTAGCCCAGATGGATGCTCAGCTTGCCAAAATATTTTATTAGGCACATCAGCAGTGGCACGTAATATCTCATTGTTGAACGGTGTTCTATATCCATAATATATAGCATAATCGTCACTATAATCATTTATATAGTTTTCAAAACCTAGATAACTTATTAAACAATCTGGATATTCTCCAGATGCGTCTCTATTTTGTATCATATCTTCTCTACTGTTTTATTGTTGTAACTCCTCGCTTTTGAACCACTTTTGTCGCACACTCGTTTGCATATTTTATTGAGGTAGGTATATCACCCGTTACAATAAATTTTATAGTAAATGCTGCGGTAAAAGTATCTCCAGCGCCAGTCTGGTCTTTTATATCAACTTTTTTAACTGGATAGTTTTCTTCTTTATAGTTACAGCCGTCTCCTCCCACTGTAATTAAAAGTTGATTATGTAAATTCAAAGTGTCGATAATGTGTTTTGATTGTTTATACTCAAACTCGTTCAACTTAATGAATTTTGCATCTTTGATATATTTTCCAAGTAATCTTTTTGTATCGATGATAACTGTGTCATGGTTTTGGCAAAAAAACTGAATATCTTCTTCACTTAGAAACCCTTTGTCATAATCTGATAGTATAATAGCGCAATACTTCCCTAAATCAATGTTTTTTAAATCTATTTTGTCAACTTCATTTTCACCAACATCTACTCTGACAAGCATTTGATTTGTTTTATCGTCAACATATCGGGTTTTGACAATCTCTTTTTGATTAGTGAGTAAATGACAACAAGCGCCTAAATCTATCACATTGTTGTATACGTTTTGAGCCATCCCTCCCGTCTTCACTTCGTATTTTGGAATAAAAACGGGAACTGGCGCATCAGGACACAGTCTATCACATTTTCCATAAATATAAACATCCTTGCAACTATCGCCAATTACCAATATTTTTTTCATATTACCAGCTAATTTTCCAATCTTTAAAATCGGCAGCCAAACAATCTATTTTATAATCTTTTCGACCACCTACACGCTCTTGTATTTTATTTTTCGCAGCGTTTCTAATGCCGTTCAAACCGTGTGTCAACTCTAAATTATTTCCGTCTTTTATACCTTTTCTATAGTTTGACTCATTGTGCCAAATGTGCAAATTCATTTGAGATAGAACTACGACAGCTCTAATTGTTTCTGCGTTAACAGTTGGCTTCTCATCACCATTTAGCTCGGCCTGTTCTATTAAAAACAGGTCAATATCGTGAAGAATATCTTTAATTTCATCTCCATATTCCTCTTTATGTTCTGTGATGAAAACCTCTTTAAGTTGTGCAATAGATAGTCTATCTATTAATTCAGATAATGTTGGTAAATACTTTCTCTCTTCCATTATAGTCTTTTTTTTATGTTTTTGTAAACTTTTTTCAAACCCTGTTCCATAGTAACTTTAGCCTCCCAGTTTAAAACTTCTTTAGTTTTTGACAAATCACACCATTGTCCCCAAATAACCGTTTTACAAGTCTCGTCAAAATTAATATAAATATTTTTTCCAGAAATATCAATGATTTTTTCAGCAATTTCTTTTATTGATGACCTTTCTTCTTTCCCAACGTTAAGTGGTCCCACTATTTGTTGTTCGTCCAACTTTTCAATCATAAGTTCTATACAATCAAGCGCATCATCTATAAAACAGTACGACCTAGTTTCCTTCCCTGTGCCTTTAACATTGAAAGGTGTATCTGGATACTTTATGACTCTATGAGAAAAAACTGGAATTGCAGAACCTGTCTCAAGGTCAAAATCTTGATTTTCTCCATAAATCCCAATAAGCCTGCCAACCGCAGCTCTTAGAGTGGGATTTTCTTTACAAGCATACTCAATCGCTTTTTCACCAATTAATTTTCCCCAACCATAAGAAAGTTCTGGATTTGCAGGTATAGCATCCTCCTCTGAAATTTTTGGAGAATCTTTATCATCTTGTAACTCTTTAGGATAAACATGTGCACTTGAGGCATAGTAATATCTTGGAATTCCATTTCTAATAACAGCGTTAAGAACATTTGAATCTATTTTCATATTTGCCTCCATCACCTCGTATGGCTTTGCTAAATATGTTCCTATTCCACCAACTTTAGAGGCCATATGAATCACCAAATCAACATCGTCAAAAAGAAATTCATCGTCCCCCTCTGTAATATATCTTAAATCCGAGTTAACAATTATTAAATCATGAACCCCCTTGATACCCTTCAAATATTCAATTTTACCTCTTTCGAAATTATCTACAACAGTAACTTGGCACCCTTGTTTTACAAGTCTTCTTGCCAAATGGGAGCCAATAAAACCAGCACCACCAGTAATTAAAATTTTCTTACCCATTTTTCATTTTATTTATATTTTTTTTAATGTCCAGCGGTATAATAATTAATATTATCTTCACTAATCTTATGTGTCAAAGCTTTATTAATAAAGGTACAGTTAATGCCACTTTGGATACGTTTAAAACCACTGTTGATAATACCATTAACAACGTCTCGTGGATTAATTTCATTTTCATATGAACCATATGTACTAACTTCGGCATCTAAATATACAAATTTTTTCACATATTCACCAGCACTTAAAAACACACCTAAATCTTTACCTTGACAATCAGTTTTAACGTGTTCAATATATTCAAACCTATCCCAAGGAATTAGCTCTAAAATAGACTTAAATGACGTAACAGTCACCTTGCTTAATTCTTGTATTTCTACTCCTTTTTTATTTAACACTGGTGTTGGTTTTAACAGACTTGAACATCCAGCGTTTAATGTTGTATGGTAAAAATCAGTTTCTTGAATTTCATTAACGTTATCTATTGCACAATTTAAAAACATGAACTTGTTATCAGTATATATGTGCTCAATAGATGTTGCCACTGGGTCGTATAGACGTTTAGATTCAACAATCGAATCATATGAGAATCTATTTGGCTCGATTCCAATCACAAACACTTCATTGTTTTTATCCCTTTCTAGCCATCCAGCAGCGTTTGGAGCACAGTAAGACGTTCCAACATCAATTTTAATTCTTTTAATGTTTTCTGGAATGAATAATTTACCATTTTCATCCAATTTCAACCCTCTAATATCAGTTATGTCCATCACTTATTTTTTTTTATACCATTCTATTGTTTTAATAATACCATCTTTCACGCTAGTTGACGGGATTTCGCCAACAGCCTCTTTAAGCTTGGTCATATCGTAAAATCTTCTTGGTTGTCCGTCTGGTTTATTTACGTCCCAAACTATTTTGCCTTTAAACTCGGTCGCCTCTTTTAAAATTTCAGCCAACTCTTTAACACTTGTTTCAACACCAGTACCTAAATTAAATGGCCCCGTTTCATTAATGTTAATCATTTGTAAAATTGTATTTACGGTATCATCAACATATAGAAATTCTCTAGTTGCTTTACCAGAGCCCCAAACAACAACTTCATCCTCGTTGCGCTCTCCAGCTTCAATAAATTTTCTAATTAATGCTGGGACTACATGGGAACTATGTAAATTAAAATTATCGTGTGGACCATATATATTCGCTGGCAATAGTACAGTTGAATTAAATCCAAATTGTTTTCTATAAGCCCACGATTGGATGATTAAATTTTTCTTAGCCATAGAATACCCTTGAGAATTTTCATCTGGCAACCCCTCCCAAAAACCTACTTCAGTGAACGGAACTTTTAAATGTTTTGGATATCCACAACCCGCAGCTAATGATACCAGTTTTTCAACACCATTTAAATAAGAATAATGCGTAACTAGTGTGCCCATCATAATATTATCAAAGAAAAAATCACCTGGTTTTTCTTTGTTGATTAGAATGCCTCCAACCTTTCCAGCTAGATGTATAACAATTTCTGGCTTATTATCCTCAAAATATTTTTTAACTTCAGTTTCAACCCTTAAATCCAATTCTTGTCTTGTTGGATTAAGAATATTTTTACAACCCCTGTTTTGTAGCTCCAGTATTAGATTTTTTCCAACAAATCCATGTCCACCAGTAACTAATATTTTTTTATCTTTCATTTTTTAAATTTAATAAATTACTATTATTATATAAAGTTATTTCGCAAAAAACATTCCATAATTAACCCTTCTTTCTGGATTTACAAGTTTAGGCATGTCTAATTCTTCCCAGGTATAAAAATTCTTTGGATACTCCATATAAGGGTCTCCTTTTTTTGAGAAAGTTGCTTTTTCGAATACATCTCTTTCGTCAAACCATCCGATAACCCCAAACTGCTCGTAGCCTATTTTTTGTAAATGTTCAACAATCTTAAGCAGGTTATCATATTCTTCTTCATGCCATTCAAAACAAATATCTTTTGCTTTTTTAGTTAACCCCTTCAAAACATCTAATTCATACCCCTCCACATCTATTTTCATTAAGTCGGGCATTCCATAGGTTTCAATCATTTTGTCAATTGTAATTGACCTAATTTTTGTTGGAGCTCTCCAATGTCCAGATTTTGGCGGCAAATTCTTGCTACCTTTGGTAAATCGAGAATTTTGCATAAACTCAACAGACGCCGTTGAAATCCCTGATTGGCTTGCAATGTAAAAATCAATTAACTCATTATCTTTTTCTGCAGCAAGATTATTTAAAAGAGTGCAGTTTTGAGGATTTTTTCTTAAACATAAGTTTGGGTTTGCCTCTACAGCAATAACTTTACTTTCAGGATATATTCTAAAACATTCCTTTGTAAAGTCGCCGTTATTGTACCCGATATCAAATACTAGTTTCATTATTCAATTATTTTAAATTCTTTTGGATAAAATTTTGTTCTTATTAAAGATTGGTCTTCTGGATGATAAAATTTTGGAGCAGTGACAATTTTATTTTCATTCTCATTAAGAAAAGCTGCCCACCAACCAAAACTGCTAATATGACACATTATATTATGGTCACACAACATAATCCTACAGAAATCATCGAGTGGTTCACACCCGTCTGAAAATATATAATCATCTCCCTTAAAAGTAGATTTACACCAATCTATATCACTTTTATTATCTTCGCCCCCTCTAGCTCCTCCAGAAAAAACAATGTATTTCACCTTTTTTTTCTCAAACATTTTTTTAGCTTTTTCAAAATATTGAAAATAAAGACCTTTTTTATCATATATTTTAGGATATATTTGACTTGCTACTCCACTATTTAATCCTTGTGTATTATCTCCTCTTCTAACGTGAACCGATACTAATTCATATTCTGGATATTTATTTTTTATTTCATCTATAAACATCTTGTTTTTTTGAATATGGCGCTTTTTTGGCTTTAATTCTTGTTTTATATTTTCTGTAAACTCTTCAAAATAAAATGTACTTTGAAAAAATCCGCTAATATCAGCATTGTCAAGGATATTAAAAAAGTTTTTGTCAATTGCTTTCCAAGATGGCTCATTATATCGTCTAATAATATTTTTTAAATCGGAGATTTCTAAATAAGAAGCCTCTATGTTAAATTCGTCTAATAAACATTTTTGTCCTTGCCACGCTCTTGATTTTGGATTTGGAATTTTTACTTCATATCCATTTTTTAAAGATAATCCTCTTAATGCGGCATATTGGAACATTTGATTTCCCAATCTTCCTAGCGAGCCTATTTTCGTAAAAGTTATCATAAATTTGTGAAGTTTTTATTATTATATTTAATGATAATTTGATAAGCTTTTAGCAATTCTTGAATACCTTCGTCAATACTGTGGTTTGGCCTCCATCCGCAAGACTCTAATTTTTCATTAGAAACTATGTAATTGCGCTGGTCAGCATCACTTTTATAATCATCTTCTTTAATTACAAGGTTTGGTATTTGTTTTTTTATAGCACTTGCTAACTCAGCCTTGGTTAAATTAGCATCTGAAAGTCCTACGTTATATACATCTTTTTTCATAGAACTATAATGCTCTATGCAAAACAAAAAAGTGTTTGCTATATCCTGTATGTGGATATAATTACGATTAAAATTGGGTTCAAATAAAATTAGATAACCATCTACAATAGACTTGTAAACAAAATCGTTGACGAGTAAATCTGTTCTCATTCGAGGGGAAGTTCCAAAAACAGTTGCAAGCCTCAAACATATTCCATTGCTATGCTCTAATACATAATCCTCTGCTTTACACTTTGTAACTGCATAATGAGACAGAGGGTTAAAAGGGCTTTCCTCGGTTATTATGTTTTTTGAACTTCCATATTGACTATTAGTGTTAGGCATAATTATCTTTTGATTTTCTGTCAAATTATCAACTATAACCTTTATTTGTTCAAAATTTATTTTTGTAGCCAGCTCTTTATTTTCATCACAAGCGGGTGCTCCCACAATTGCAGCTAAGGGGATAATGATATCGTATTTTTTCAACTCTTCTTTTAAAAATTCAAAATCTGTTATATTGTGAACAGTTAAATTAAAATTTTCATTTTGACATTCACCTAATAAAGACAATTGATTATACATCAAACTATCTATAACTGTTACACTGTATCCTTCTTTTAAAAGAGTTCTAGTAAGTACAGAACCTATATATCCAGCACCCCCAGTAATTAAAACTTTTTTCATAATATTTTTTTATATTCTTTAAAAACTGTAAATTCTGTTAAGTCTCTATAGCCATTGTTTTCCTCTAGGTCTGGAACGTCCACTGGATAGTTCTGCATCAATGCTAATCCGTGAGCAGCTTCCTGTGGTGTCATATACATATTCCACCCTAACATTGTGATATCATCTTCATGGTACAGTTTTTCGCCCCTACCTTCGTAGCGAGCCTGTTTAAACCATTTTACAGCCTCTTCATTATCGGTCAAAATCATGCCGCCCTTTCCCAGTGCAAGTTGTTTTTTTATGTGAAAAGACAAGCACATAAACGTATCGGGCACATACATATCTGAAGTAAACCTTTTTGCTGCATCATATACAGGAAGTGGCTTTAGTTGATAAATCCCTTTCCAGTTATTTATTTCCTCTCTCGCGTCAAATGTAACATCAAAACCTGCGTGTTTTATAGACTGCGGAACCGATAAGTAAGTTTTTGAAGGTATGGTAATTTCAAAATCTTCATGCTTAGTCATAATGACATCTTTAAAGTATCTCATACATAAAAATATGGCATTTGTACAACTGTCAACAGACACCGCATAAGGAGCTCCTGTATACTCCGCAACCTCCTCTTCAAAATGTTTTACTATGGAATACGGATTGTGTTTAATTTTCTTTTGTGTCATATTTATAATATATAAAATTTTCGTCCTTTTTAAAACCTATAAACCCATATTTTTGAAATAGGTTGTTACTAACTTCGTTTTCAAGCATTACTTTTGCTGATGCGTTTGGATGTGTTTTCATAAACTCGGTTAGCATGAATTTTCCTATACCTGTTCCTTTTAATTCTGGTAAAGTAGCTAATCTAACATCATTATCAACTGCCCCAATAAATCCAACAGGAATATCGTCTTGGATACAAATGTAATAACAATCACTATATTTTTCCATATATTTTTTTTGCTGTTCGGTTGTAATATCCACCTGTTCAAAAAAACCGCTAGCATTTCTTTTATCAGTTCTTAATTTTCTGATAAACTCATAGTGTTTCTCTTCGTTTTTTATTAATTTCATTACCATATACACATTTTTTTATTTCCAGTATGATATCCTCTTTTAGCTTGCATTCCAAGCATCGGGTTTAATGTTGTTCCTATATCAAGATAGGCATTTTTGTCACAAAAATCAAATAATTGATGAATCATAAGATTGCTCAGCGACGACGCTGAAAATAAAAATATATGGTCTTCAATATCATTTTTCTTTATCCATTCTTTAATCTCTTCTATCATATCATAATTATTGACAAAACAGTTGAATCCTACCTTAAATTCTTTAACTACTTCAAATGGAAGATTTTTCGTATTTGCATTTTCATTTAAAATATATACAATTTTTTTCTTAGAAAACAACGGAACTATTTTTTCCATAAACAAAGGATAATTGCCATTTAAAAATAGATTAGCCCAGGTTAGATTGTCTGATTCAGAGTCTCCGTCGTACCATTCCAACATCTGCTTAAAATCAGAATTTCCAACACAACACCTGCAGCTTAATCCAACAAAATATTTTTCTTTCTTGAATCTGTAAGCCTCCATTAATTTTTCTCTATAAAACGCGTGCTCTGATGGTATAAAATGTTTATGGTCTTCTTTTTTATATTGATTGGGTGAAACTTTTTTTCCTATCTTACAATGACCGCTTGCTAATACCAATTCTACATTCTGCATAATTCTAAGCTCGCCATCAGAGAATCTAGAATAAGCAATGTGTTCACCATCTTCTAATTTTTTTAATAGCATTTCAAAATGACCTCTAAATGTTTTCATATCATATATTTTATCTAATTGTTTTCCAGCCTCTTTCTTTCAAATCTATAACTATTTGGTCTCTAACGGAAAAATGGTCTTTAACTGTTAGAAAGTTTGCATTGTTATCCGAGCCCCAATTATGGTCTCTTCCTGGAATATTTCCCCACAATTCTTTATCTTCGTTTGGGTGTGGTGGAACAAATGTGTCAACATCGTTTTTTTGCGCTGCATATGAAAACAACATATCCTCTCCGTTGTGCCATGACGGCGGCTCTTCTTGCCACATAAATTTAGCCCACTCTTGTCTAAAAAACCAGCCGTGACCTACCAAGTCCACTTTTTTAGCTGTGTCAAAATGAAGACCGTTCCAACCTACTTTTTGGTGAGGCATATACGTCTTCCCATTGGTAATAACACCACTGCTTCCCATTATGCCATTATGTTTATCCATAGTGTCAATGCAGTTTTTAAACCATTTTTTACCTGGGATAACATCATCATCAAACATTGCTATGTACGGAGTTCTGCACATTAGAGGTATTGTGAACCTGCCAAAGAATTTTGTATTGTGATTACACCTATAAGTTTTAATCTTTTTATCCTTGGGCAGAATCTGAGCAGTGCCATCTTCTGGAAGATTATACCAAACATGAATATTTTCACTCTTAATAAAGATTGATTGGGCTTTAATAGCTTCAATCTGGCTTTCTAGACTATAAGGTCTTTTGTATACGTTTAATATTACTGAAATCATATATTTATGTTTTACAAGTAAGTGTCAATTTTTTTAAAAGCTTTCTTATTTAAAATTTCAGCATGGTTATTCCACTGTAAGCTTTGGTCAACTTTATCATTATTGATTGGAGAATGACGGTTGTACACATACAAATGTTTAGTATTATGTTTTATTCTGTCAAAACCAGCCATCTCCAACATGGGATATGTTAAAGCTACATCGCCAGCCATGGTATAAAACTCGCCTTTCTTGTTTTTAAAATTAGAAAGTTCTGGGTCAAGCTCATGTATTTTTTGAAATAATCCTGCTCTAAAGTTTCTCATTTGAGAAATCTTAAACCTTTGAATCTTTCTTAGGTTATCAAAATCTTTTTTATCATATGGTATTGAGCAGCAATTGCGACCATCTGTCCAGGCACAACCTCCATACATAAACCACAAGTTTTCATCTTGAAACTGTTCATTTATATATTTAAGCACATTTCTGTCGTACAGCCAATCGTCACCATCAAGAGACGCTACAATGTCTTCTTTTTCGCAATCTCTCAATATTGCATCTGACCAGTTTTCTGCTGCAGATGTTCTCTCAGCACGTTGCCATATCTTAATTGACTTTGCGTTGGTTTTTCTCTTTGGGGTACAAATATATTCTGTAATAAGAACGCCATTGTATCCTATAAACTCCCTTTCTTTCGAAACTTCTGCAAACATTGCCTTCATTACTTCGAAACTTCCATCACTTGAACAATCATCAATAAAAAGAGCATCGAAATTTTCATAACTTTGTGTCAACACAGAACTTACACATTTATCAATGAATTTTTCTGCGTTATAGAACGGAGATATCGATTTAATTTTATTTTGTTTCATATTTTTCTAAAATTTGTTTATACATTTCTTGGATATTTTCTAATTTCTCTAGAACAGCCTCTTCGTTTTGAATATCTTGTCCAGGAACGATAATTTCCAATTTGCTTTCATGGTCTCTCACTGGTATGAAATATTCCACAACGTCTTCAAATAAATGATTTGAGCTGAGCGCATTTTTTGTTTTCTCCACATACGGCTTAATATCTACATCGGACACATTTCCTATATTAATATAAAAAATCATAATTACCTTATCTTTAATTTTTTCTTTTTTTTCACCCATATAGTACCTATCTTCCATTTTACTTAAATTTTAAATTAATTTCTTTAATTACGGCGTCTACATCTTTGAAGTAGCTGTTTGTATATACCAATCTTGCCCCTCCTGCATATCTAATAGTAAGTTCTCGCATCTCCCCAGCACCTTCTAATACATCAGCTCTACTTACTAATACACTTTCTTTAAAGGCCATCATTTCGCCTTTAGGAAAAGTGTCAAAAATTTGCAATCCATCTTCTAGCTCTACGGGGGTTTTTCCTCTAGCGTTTTTTATAAGTTGTTTTATTTCCTTAGTTCTAAAAATATGACCATCAAAACTAAATGGATATCCAAAATCTAAATAAGCTTTGTTCCAAAACCATTTTATAAGCTCTTCCCCATCATCTTCAACTCCGTACAAATTGTTGTCAGTATGTGTATTATAACAATGTGTAATGTTTCTCCCAAGTCGAAGTGAGAAACACACAACGTTTTTATTTTCCTGTAAAGATTTTTCTGCCAACCCAAAATCTATTGGTCTATATATTATATTGGAGTCGCTGCAAAATAATATATGTTCTGACCCAGAATCTAATAGTCTAATAACATCTTTTTTAAAATCTATTGATGATTCTGTTTTTATAGAACTTATATTTTTTAATTTGGAAAATTTTTTGACTATTTTATCTTGAGTCTTTTTTACTGGTAAAATATCTTCTCTTTCTTGATATAAGATTGAAATATTTAAATTATCTCGAGAATGTTTATTAAGAGACGTTAGTAGCAATTCTAACTGTGAGTACCTGTTATAGCTGAATATAATTACGTTCATAGAGTAAAAATTTTCTTAAATTTGTTTGTTTAATACAAAAATAAGAAAAAAAACAAAAATTTTCAAATATTTATTGAAAAACATATGATATTATGGAACAAAAAAAGAATAAGGTTAGCAAAAAGCAAATCGAAGAGGCTATTAAGCAAAGAGCTCTTGTCTTAAAAAGAAAGATTGAATTATACAACGAGGCAAAGAAAATCAATGACGAGCTTAAACAACTTAATGAAGTTAATACTATTGGCCGTGGATTTATGGCTGGTCCTGGATTTAAAAACAGAGTTGATGCGCAAGGCAACCAAAGAGATTCTCATGAACACATTGTTGGTGGAAAAGGTGCTGTTACTGGAAGAAGCGCAACTGCAAGCGACGTAGAATTTGGTCAAGCAAGCAGAGAAGCTATCAAAGAAACCGAGGGGGAAGAGGGTGCTCAAATAGGTTCAAACGATGGACAAGGTGGTAGAATTTATAAATTCGAAGAATTATACGGACTTGAAGAAGAGATGACAAATCTTGGAATCGACACTGCATCAGAGGGTGAAGGAGTAAATACTTTGGATGAAATGCAAGCTGAAAACGACATGTTAAAAGAAAAAATAGCTAAATTCGAAGAAGCTTACACTGCTATTAGCGAAAGTTTTTCAAAAACAGCCAGTTCTGACGCAAAAAAAAAATAAGTCTAGCGATTAAAGACCTTAAAGGTTTAAACCGAGATGCGGCAAGTCAAAAAAAACACGTAAATTGGGCTAGAGACATTGCTCCTATTCTTAAAAGGTATGGAATAGGGTATAAGAACAAACAAGTGATTATAGTGCAAGAGGGCGAACCTGAGGACGATGAATTGACTGAACTTTATGAAGGTTTAACTTCTATGTTGAACAAAGTTGCAAAATCATATAGCCAGGGAACGCAAATATATGATGAAAGACAAATAGAAAAAGAAAAGGAAAAAGAGGTAGCTAGAGCAAACGCTCCTCTAATAAATAATTTAATAAGTAAACTAACACAAACTAGAAATAATTTGTAAACAAACTAAAAAAAATATTTTTTCAAAAATTTTCACTATTTATTAAAAAATTAAAATGCATTTGTTATGGCAGAAAAAAAATACAAAATCACAGAACAGAGAGTTACTCAAATAATCAAAGAAGAGTGGAGTAAAAAAATGAAAGAAATCCAACTCAAGAAAAAACTATCTCTCGTCAATGAAGAACTTACAAGACTTCAAGAAGATGACCTAGAAGAAGTAACTGCTGGCGGAGAAACGTCTACAACAAGCCCTGATGGTTTATCAAAGGATGCTAAAAAATGGGCACCCCAATTCGAGAAAAAAGGTTCTCACCTTTTAGAAGATGAAGAAATCACAGATGAAATGCCAGTAGGCGACGAAATCACAGATGAAATGCCAGGAAATGACATGGAAACAGATATTGCTGCTGATATGGAAGGCCCTGCTGATAACGACGCATTAGAAGATTTAGACCTAGACCAGTTAATGGGAATGGTTGCTGACAAAATCCAAGCAACAATTGAGACCGAAGTAGGTGCAGCTGTTGGAGGTGAAGCTCCTGGAGAAGAAATCTCTGGAGACGATATGCCTGGGGAAGAAATTCCTGGAGATGACATTGAAGTAACAGATGTAGTTAATACGCCAGAAGGTGGAGACGAAACTGATATTGAAATTACTCAAGAACAAGAGGGAGACCCTATTGTTAATAAGCAAGAACCTAAAAACGCTGTTCCATTTGACAATGGAAAAGAAGGTGTTGAAGGTAATCCAGAAAAATCAACTAATGCTGGAACTTTGCAAGAAGAAGATGAAACAGAACCAGCTGAAACAGACAAGTTGGACGAAGGTGCTAAAAAAGATGACACAAAATTAGTTATCAAAGAAGGTACAGAACTTTATATAGAAATGCAAAGAATGAGACAACTTACAGGATTCTCAAAAAAGAAACTTGTAAACTAAGTCCATAACACATAAAACAAAAAAGCCGCTAATTTAGCGGCTTTTTTGTTTGTTTTAATTTAAAATGTTTAATCTTTTAACAGCTCTCTGCCGTCTTCAGTAAGAATTTGTTCCTCTTCACGCTCAATAAGTTCATTAGGATTTCTAACTTTTATTTTCTTTTTTCTTTTTTCTTTTGGAGCCTCGTCAGGATTAACCATTCCATTTCCTCTTTTTGATTTGCTCATAATAATTTATTTTAAAGTTTTATATAAATAGTAATTAAAACTTGTTTTCCGCTTTACGTTTCTCATAACGGTCAACAATCTCTATTAACACCTTATTTCTCATAATATCCACAGAATCAAACTTAAAATTTGCCACAGAGTCCACTCCTTCGACCATATCTATAAACTCTAACATCCTAGAATCTTTTTTATTTATATCATATTGACTAAGGTCTCCCATCATTACAGCCTTTGAATTTTTTCCTAATCTAGTTATCCACAACATTATTTGCTTAATCGTTGCATTTTGAGCCTCATCCAACAATATGATTGAATTATCATAGGTTGCACCTCTCATATACGCGAAAGGTCTTACTTGTATATCATCTATCCTTCGAAGGTTTCCAATAGTCTCATTGCCTAATATTTTAGTAAAGTTTGTAAAATAACTTTCCATGAACGGCTCGGTCTTTTCAGAAATATCTCCTGGAAGATGACCAAGCTCCTCCCCGCTTTCTTTTATTGGCTTGGTAAGGATTATATTATCAATCTTTTTGTCAGCAAGAAGAGCTAGTGCTGTATAACAAGCTGTAAAAGTTTTAGCTGTTCCAGCAGGACCCTGCACAATTGTAATAGTGTTGTTTCTTATGGCTTTATATAACTCATGTTGTTTTTTTGTAAGTTCTATTCCGCCTTTTTGTAAGTCTTTTTTTGTAATGCTAATTTTTTTTGACATATTTGTTTTTTTTTGTTTGGAATTGTATTGGTCTGTCTCCTTTTTTAATGCCTCTTTATTATGAGACCTGCTAGTAGATTGTCCTTTTTTTTCTGCCATAATCTATTTTATTTTTTCTCTTATATTTAAATCTAATGAAAAAAGCAAAAAAATAAAATATTTATATAAAAATTGCGTCGTTATGAATGAAGAACTAAATATTGAAAAGTTGACTAATATAATAGCTCAAGAAATTAGAGATAAAGGTCTAAATGAAATTTTAAGCCTAGAAGCTGTAAGAGAGAAAGTATTAGAAAAACTAAACCAGCCACAGGGGATGCAAGAAATGGAGACCCCCAATTTAGCCCAAAGTCCAACTCAGTTTCCAAGACCAGATGAAGAAGAAGCTGTCGAAGATGCTACATTGGATGATAACGCTCCACCTCCACCTCCAGCGCCCGAAACAGAAAAAACAAGTTTTGTTCCAGGAGAGCAATTTCCAACAGAAACCCTATCAGAGCCTACTGCTTATAGAGCCCCTCTTCCAGATATGCTCAAAGATGTTGAGCCTGAGAAAATAATAATTTTTGATATGAATGAGCTTAGCGAGGGTGGTGAAAACTTAGCAGCAAAACCTTTCAAAACAATGGCAGACCCAGAAATTAGAAGGTCAATGAGAGATTTGTGGGCTGAGGATGGCAAAACAAAAGCAGAAGTATATGTAGCTAAATTTGAAAAATTAGGAGAAATTGATTTTGATTATTTAAGTGGCACAGCAAGGTTTGGCGAAAAAAGATTAGACCCTGACTTTGATGTTCAGGCTGCATACAAAGAAAATCCATATACTGTTGATGCTAGCCCTAAAGCAATTGAGAATGCTGTTGATGTTGAAAAAGCTGTTAAGGATGCTGCTTTGGAATTGCTCAAACAAGCAGTGCTATCTAATCCACTAACAAACCCATTAGCACAAAGCGCTCCTGTGCAAGAGTCTAAAAAACCTATCAAGGAAAACTCTATAACAAGAAAAGATATTACAAAATCATCTGGGGGATACGTAAAAATTGACACTCCAAATGCAATTTTAGAAGCTGTAAGCGGAAAAAATACCACTGCTAAATTAGTGGCAGAAAACGACGAAGTTTCAACGTGGATGCATGAAGATAAAGAATACTATTTTTTAGCAAAACCAATCTCGCATAAAAAATGTTATTCGAAAACTAAATAATTTTTACTATTTATTTTCACAATAGTAAACACTATATTTAAATAAAAAGATTATGAAAGGAATTTGGAAAATAACAAATACGTCAAAAACGCCTATTAAAATTTCTGTAGCTTTATCAAGCACAACTGCACCTGGACTTATATTACAACCTGGAGAGTGTTGCTTAAGTTTAGAACAAATGACGCGCCCACTGGACGTACAGTCAAAAAGAGGTTTTATCATTATTGAAAATTTCGATAATAGTAAGTACAAGTTCCCTCTTGGGAAAATTTTTAAAAACTCTCGTCTCGATGAAGCTATTATAGAACTTAGAGGGTATATGGCAAAATAGATTATTTTTAATTTAAGATAGATTACCTCAAGAAACCTTCCCAATATGGGAGGGTTTTTTTATGAAAAACATTTACTTTTCTAAAACAACAAACTATATTTTGTAAAAAACACATAGAATGGAAAAAATAAAAATTCTTATTTGCCCCTCAGATGTAATGGGCGTTGGTCATTTTAGGTCAATATGGCCAGCTCAAGCAATTAAAAAAAATTTTAGAGATGAAATAGAAGTTGAAATAAATACTAATGCTAATATAACCAACATTGAATATTTGAAGAAATTTGATATTATTCATTTTCACAGAGTATTAGGTCCTTATGAGAAAATGAGCGAAGTGTCGAAAACATTATCCGAAGCTGGTGTTGTATTGATAATGGATATTGATGATTATTGGGACCCACCTACTACCCATCCACTATATGAGCTTGTGAAAAAAGATAATATTACAGAAAAAATCTTAAACAATCTCAATAATGCTCATTATATAACCACAACAACAAATGTGTTTAAAAGACATATTCAAAAATACAACACCAATGTTGAAGTTATTCCTAATGCTCTCAATATGCAACATCCAATGTGGAATGGTGTTACAGAACCCGACTCAAAAGATAGAGCTAGAATTACCTGGATAGGGGGTTCTTCTCACTTACATGATTTAAAACTCTTAGAAAGCTCCTTCAACATGCTTGTGGCAGATGTAAACCTAAGAGATAAGTTCCAAATTACAATGTGTGGATTTGACACTAGGGGGACAATAACAGAAATTACCCAAAACGGTCAAAGGAAAACTCGTAAAATAAAACCCCACGAAACGGTGTGGAATGACTTTGAAAGGATATTTACATCTAACTATACTCTTATAAAAGACGAAAAATATAAAAAGTGGCTTCTCAAAGTGAAAAAAGAACAATATCCATCACAAGAAGAACAATCATATATCAGAAGATGGACTCTTCCTCTTACTCAATACGGAAATCATTATAATTATTGTGATATCTGCCTCGCCCCATTGTTAGAACACGAAAGATATAAAAAACTTAAGGGAGGGGAAATAGTGGCTGATACAGACCAGAGGCCAGGAACTATTATGACAAAACCTCATTATTTTAACGAAGTTAAATCAGAACTTAAAATTATAGAAGCAGGAATGATGAATAAAGTTCTTATTGCTCAAGATTTTGGAGTATATAAAGACCTCTTAAAACATGGGGAAACTGGACTTCTAGTAGAAGATAACAAACAAGGATGGTATAAAGCGATGAAATCTGTAATAACAGATAAGGGGCTTAGAAAAAGTCTTGCAGAAAATCTTCACGAGTTTGTCAAAGATAAATACGAATTACAGAATGTTACAGCTCAAAGAGTTGAATTCTATAAAAGAGTAATGCAAGAGAAAAAAGATAATAAACTTTCTATTCCTAGGAAAAACAAAGAAGTTCTTTTGGATATATTTAGCAATAAAAACACTAATCAAAAAGTGGTTAAGAGTATTATTAGGAAATAAGAAAAGCGGCAATTGCGCCGCTTTTTTTATAATTAAATTTTAGATTCTTTTTTATAGTTTAATTTTAGATTCTTTATCTTCGATTTCGAAAACAATTTCTTCGCCATTAATATCCAAGGTTAAGGATTTTTCCTCGCGGCTTTCAAATTCTTTAAACCATGCTTTTCCAACAATTGTTAAAAATTTACTTCTTGAGATATTATTCATAAGCTCAATTTTTCTTTTTCTAAACAATTTTGATTTTTGGTCAAGCCAACCGTTAAAGATAGTATCATCTGATAACCCCTCATTCAATCTTTCAAAGTCTTTAAACTCTTTAATTGCAGGAATTAATAAAGATTCTCTTTCTGTTAGGTCTGCGCCCTCTTCAAATTTACCAAGAACTTTTTCAAAATCTTTTTTAGAAGTCATTAATGTTAACCCCTTAGTTTTAACAACTAAAGTATTTACAAAAATTTCCTCATTAGTTCTTTCAACTTCTTTAGGGGGATTAAATCCAGATTCAGTTACACCAATCTCTTTAAGCCATTTCGCACCGTCTTCCGTATATTGTTCCATAAACTTAACACCAAGACCTGAAAATCTCATTTTACGGAAGTGATTAAACACAGTATTTTGTGCTTGTAGGGTGAGAAGTTCATATGAGTTTCTAAATAATTCCTCGGCAGAAAGCGAGTCAATCATTTCACGATTTGCCACTGGCAGCTCAGAAAAATCAAGTAAATAAACAACACCTGAAACATAAACTTCATTTTTCAATAGACCATTTTTTTGCAATTTAGCAAAAGTTTCCACAGAAAGAGAAATAGGAATCTTATACATGTTGATAACGCCGTCTTTAACGAGTGTATAATTTCTGAAAATTTTAGTTGAGAAAATCTCTGGAACTCCAAAACTATTCTTAGGGATATTTACAGTACCCTTATACATAGCTCTCACAGAAAGATTAGCTCTTTTTTCATTCCAAACTAAATCAGTAAAAGGTATTCCAGGATTTGGCTCAGCGTATGAAAACTTAACGTCCGCAGAAGCTTGCTTAATTTCAGTTATTTTTTTCACGATAGCATCAAGGTCTCCTTTTTTAGAAAGCTCTTCTAAAAGTTTTTTATCTCCATCATCTGCCTTGCTCTTGTTAACTTGTTTGCTGCCAATTCTCTTGTATTCAAAAAGTTTATGACGTGGATAAAATTTATTTTCATCGCTTTCCATAAGGTCTTCAAGCATGTCTAATACATTATATGCATCAGCTGGGGGTTCTAAATTTGGGTCATACCCAAGAGTAAATCTTTTAGAATCATCAAGAGCCGCTGTCAAAAACTTATCTTCAAGCTCGGTTATTTTTTGTGTTCCAAATGTATTTGCTTTTCTAATAATTAAATCAGCGTCTCCTAACACAGAAAGAATCTCAGATACCATACTGTAATTATTTTTTCTACTGAAACCGAAAAGTGCAGCATATAAATTAGATATAGTGTCACTATGTGATTTTTCAGAAAGATAATTTGAAACTAGGGAATCTCCGTCATTATAATAGCCAGCACCATTAGGCTCATACTTTGTAAAGTAGCAAATAGTAGTATCATCAGTTGCTCCAATTAGAATTTTATTTTCTTCGTCAGGCGCATATGCAATAAACTCATCATTTTGTAAAGTGTATACCAAATCAAAATCAGCAGAATTATCAAGCTGTACCTGTTTTCTCTCAACTCTATTTTCTAAGGAAAATTGTTTTTCCATAATTGGCTCGTAGTCTTGTAAGTCTTGACTGAACTTATGCGCTCCGCCAAACTCAGTTGCCATTTGGTCTAACAATTTACGATTGCAATACCAACCATATTCAACAACGGTAGCACTGTTTAACTTTTCTTTAATACTAGTTACAGCTTTTAAGATTTCATTTGTACTCCAACTATTATCATAACCATCCGTTAAGAAGAAAAGGGAATGAAATGCATTAGGGTCAGTTTCTATAACACGCTCAATAACTCTACCAGCCTCTTCAAGAGGCTCTTTGAACGCTGTTAGGCAAACGGGTCTTAGATAATGGTCAATCAACTCACGCACCTTATTAAGGCTTTGTCCGCTTTTGATTGAAAAGTTTTCTAGGATTACCCCATACTCACCGCGACCAGAAAACCATATTAACGATATAGAATCATTTGGCTTTAGAACACCAGTTGCAATTTTGTTATACAAATCTTTTCTCATTATAGGCAGTTGGTCCCACATAGAACCAGAACAATCCAAAATAAAAACGTGATGTACACCAGAATTAATAACCTTATGTTCAATTTTTTCAGTCTCTACTTTTTGCATTACAAAAAATAGGTCATTTTTTAATTTTAAATAAGAAGTCATTTTTCGAAAGTTTTAAATGTATAATTCGCGTAGGTACAAATATATAAAAATTTTTTGATATTTATAGAAAAATTACAGATAAATTTTATAACTTTACAAAAACTTTTATCTTTACAACAAAATTAAGACTATGGAAGATATCACTTTAAACTTTGGCGCTCTTAAGGAATCTGTTAATAGAAAAGGAGCTGCAGAAATTCACCGTACTGAAAATAGTGAAACTCTAAGGGAGTTTGCAACAAAATTAAAAAAGAGTTCTGCCTTACAAAAACAGTATTTTATATATAAAAACATTGAAAATTGTAAGCCATTTACAAAAGAAAGACTAGCTGAAAGATTTATTGCTCAAAACCTAAATATCGTAAGGGGGATGAATTGGAGAGAAATAGTAGCTGAGAACAAAGCTATAAAAACATCTATGCTAGAAGGATTTCATATTGAGTCTAATAAAAGTGAAAAAAATAAATTGTTTGAAAGCATTGACGCTTTGATTGAATCTGAAACAAATTCTGCTTTTACAAATGTAGAAAAGGGCCAAAACGCTTATGAATATATTTTAGAATATATTACCAGAGAAGTTAACGAAGGTGAACAATCAAAAGAAACTGCTGACAACCCTTCTTTGACAAATTGGAAAACTATCACTAAGCTTGCTGTAAATAATTTTAATAAGAGATACGACCATTTAAATGAAGAAGAAAAGAAAGTCTTCAAAATAATGATTTCAGAGGCAAGTAAAAAAAGAAACTATATTGAAGACTTAAGAGTTAAAACTCTTTCTAAGGTTACAATTGCCATTAATGAGTGTAAAAATGATGAGAAACTAAAATTATTGGAACAGTTTAAAAACAAATTAGAAACATCTACTGATGTGGACACTATTAAATTAGATGAACATCTGCTCTCTTTTATGGAACTACAACAAACATTAAACGAAGAATAAAATAAAAAGCTGCTAAATTGCAGCTTTTTTTAATTTCTTTTTTACTTCATATATTTCCCCTAACTTATTTATTAATTCTCCAAGAGAATTTGCAACTCCCAGTAATTCATCATACAATCGAGTATTTTTTTTGTGATTTAATGGAAGATTTATTTCTGGGTCTATATTAGATGTGTGTAAATACAATTCTAACGATATAAAATTACTTTTTTCGTTATAATTAAAATTTTCTGGAACATTAACAATGTATATATTATCTTTTTCATTCATAAACACCTCACTCGTTATAATAGTATCCATAATCTTACCTCCGCTCCCTGGCTTATAAAAAGACCTGAGCGATTCAAGTAATATAGTTTTAAAATGCTTCTCAATGTCATCTTCCCGCCATCGAGGTTTTACCCAAAAACTGGTATAAATATATACTGTCTCTGGAGCATCTCTATTTTCAGAAGCACCTATTTTCACACTAATATTTTTGTTTGATAGTTCGGATGGAGTCACTTCGATTTCTCTTGCTGTTCTCTTCATAGAAAATTTCTAATTTTTATAAATAATAATAAGATTTTGCACAAAAATCAATAGCCAGAGTGATAAAATTATAATGCAAGGGCTTTTTTGGTTTTTTCCAAATATTTATAAAAAAAATTAAAAATGAATAATTCAACACTTATATTACCAGGAGACAAGTATATCATTTCTGAATATTATACATTCGAAGCAGATGTAAACCTTATTAAAGAGGCGGAAACTGCTCATAAAGAAATTGTATTGAGTGGTATATTACAAAAAGCAAACACTTTAAATAGAAACGGTAGAGTATATCCATATGAGATTCTCAAAAGAGAAGTTGAAAAATATATGGAGCTAGTTGAATCTAATTCTGCTATGGGAGAATTAGACCACCCTGACTCCGCTGTTGTAAGTTTGGCTAATGTTTCACACAAGGTAATTGATATGTGGTGGCAAGGTGAAGATTTATACGGAAAAGTACAAATTGTAGATGAGGGATGTCCCGCAGGAAAAATTTTAAAAGGTTTATTAAAAAGTGGAATTAAATTAGGAATATCTTCTCGTGGAGTTGGCTCCGTAAAAAGTGTTAATGGACAAGACGTAGTTCAAGAAGATTTTGAACTTATAGCTTTTGATTTTGTATCGTCTCCAAGTACGCCAGGAGCCTACCTATTCAAAGAGGGCAGACAATGGGGCATGACACCTCTTCCAGAAGCAATGAACAATGTAATAAGAACATATAATATTGATGAACAAGCTAAGAAATATCAGAAACTTTATCAATTAGCGAGTAATGATTTCTGGAAATTTTAAAAAAAAATAAAATTTTGCATTTTTTTAGATATTTATTTAAAAAGCTTAAAATATAAAAAACATGAGCAAAGTCAAAAAATCAGCTTTAGAAGAAGCGAAGAGTAACTTCGATGAAATTAAAAAATATGCTACGGATGGAGCAATAGACGAACTTCGTCAAGAAATAGACCAAAAAGTTGATAATTTTTTGGACAAAGTTCTTAACGAGGATGTTGAAATTACTATAAAAAGTGATGATGCTGATGTAGAAAATATTGATTTGGGTGGAGAAAATCTTCCTAAAGGAGAGTTGGAAGAACAAGTGCCTCCTCTTGAAGACCCTGCTGCTCCAGCGGCTCCTACAGTTCCAGGTGCAGAAGCGCCTCCAGTAGAAGCACCTGTAGAAGAGGTTCCGATGGATGAAATGCCTCCAGAAGAAGAAATTATGGTAACTGATGAAACAGAAGAAGACCCAGAAATTTCACAAATAGCCCAAGAGCTTTCTCAAGACATTATAAAACTTGTGAAAAAAGTAACTGGACAAGAAACTGGAGAAGCAGAAGCAGTTGATGTTATTGACGACGAGACAGCAGAAATGCCACCTGAGGGTGAAGTTGCGCCGCCAGCACCAGCAGAAATGCCACCTGCAGCACCTGCACCTGTTCAAGAGGATGGTATATTAGAATTTGATATGAATGAACTTTATGAAGACGAGGAAGAAACTATGATACAATTTGAACCAAACAATCAAGAACATCCAGAAGAGGATGAATTCGAATTTACAGAATTAGAACTCGAAGAAATGCTTCAAAAGGAATGTGATACTACTATTTCCGAAGAAGACGAAGAGCCTTTAGAAGAAATGCTCGGAAATTCTGAGACAGTAAAAAGAACAACAGCCTACAAAGAACCTACTGCAGATTATAGAACCAGTAGAAAAAATGTAGCCGAAAATAAAACAGCTCAAAAAGAGTCTGGTACAGGCGAGCTTATTAAGGAAAATGAGAATTTAAAAAAATCGGTAGGTGAACTATCAAGTATTATTAAAGAATACGAAGAAGCGTTCACTGACGTAAGAAAACAATTTGATGAAATGCAAACGTTCAATGCCAAATTAGCATGGGCAAACAAAATCTTTTCTGAAAGTGGGTTAACTCGCAAACAGAAAGAAACCATCGCGGAGAAATTCGACCAGGCAAAAAATGCAAATGAAGCAGAAAAAGTTTATAAGGAAATAATTTCCGAACATAAAATTACTCCTGCAACTAATGCACAACCTGAAAAGAAAATCAAAGCATCTAACACTAAGACGGTTAGCGCTCCTCAAAAAGCACAGCCTCTTTATGAAAGTAGGGAAATGTCCGAGATAAAAAGGAACCAAGAACTAGCAGGAATCAAAAAAACAAATCAGTAAAAATTAATTTTTTAAAAAAATTAACCTATTTACTAAAAAACTTTTAAAACACAAAACAATGAGCGAACTTTTAAAATCAGGAAAAGTAGGTCTGACAGTATTTAAAGATTTGGCCGAACAACGTCAATCAATTATTAATAACTGGGAAAATTCAGGATTACTTGAAGATTTGGACGGAATGCGCAAATCAAACACAGCTCAGTTGCTTGAAAACCAAGCTCACCACATGTTAAATGAGGTGACACTTGATAGCTCTGCAGGTCGTTTTGACACTGTAGCATTTCCAATCGTTAGACGTGTATTTTCACGTTTACTAGCAAACGAATTGGTATCTGTTCAACCTTTAGCATTACCTTCTGGACTTTTGTTCTATATGGACGCAAGAGTATCATTTGACGGTAGTGACAACACACAACAAAGCCCAATTTCCCATGAAACACAGTTTGATGGTGAAAACAGTCAGAAAGTAGCACCTTCAAACACTGCCAATGGCAATGCAGGTCCTCAATTTGCTGACACAACAGCTTATGAAAGATTTTATGGAAACAAAGGTTTCGACCTTTCTTTTGGTACTGGTGAAACTGTACTAGATGCAACCTTACTTACTTTCTCAGCTGACAGTTTATCCAACGGTTTGTACGCTACGGACGCTACTTTGGGAACATCTTTTGATGTTAGCAGACAGCAATCTAGTGCAACTGTACGTTTCTCTGCTGTAACATCTTTATATTACAGTGCAGGTTCACAAAACATCAAAATTATTGATGCAACTGAACAAAACTGGCCATTCTTCTCACAAATTCAAACTTGGACATCAGACATGTTTGCAAATAACATCGCTAAAGTTGTTTTTGACGCACGTCCTGCATCTGTACAAGGTAGTGATTTTGACTACACTAAATTGAATGACAACGCTGGCAACTTCGGTACTGCATGTGAAATTCAAATCAAACCTATCTATGAAATTTATAATGACCTAGAAGGTAAGTCAGAGATGGCAGAAATTACAATCAGATTCTCTAGTGTAACTGTAACTACGATTACTCGTAAGCTTAGAGCTCACTGGACTCCTGAATTGGCGCAAGACCTTGAAGCATACCATTCAATTGACGCAGAAGCGGAATTGACAGCATTACTGTCAGAGCACGTTGCGGCTGAGATTGACCGTGAAATCATCATTGACCTTGCAAACCAAGCTCCGTTCCGCGCACGTTGGGATTATAAAGGGCTTGCAAATAACGCAAACTTCTTCGGAACACAGAAGGACTGGAATCAAACATTAATCACTCGTATTAATGAACTTTCAGCTCAAATTCATAAAGCAACATTGAGAGGTGGAGCTAACTGGGTAATCTGTTCAGCAGAAGCAGGCGCAATTTTTGATGACCTTGAATATTTCCACGTTGACGGTAGCGCAGCTCCAGAAAGCGAAAAATATAACCTTGGTGTTGAAAAAATTGGAAACTTAGGTTCAAGATATG
>Ga0075125_10000134_pt1 | contig 29698 bp, 27 predicted proteins | sample AntAceMetag02UKN_FD_69810 | JGI IMG/M metagenome (GOLD analysis project Ga0075125, IMG submission 69810) | Saline lake microbial communities from Ace Lake, Antarctica - Antarctic Ace Lake Metagenome 02UKN | ecosystem: Environmental > Aquatic > Non-marine Saline and Alkaline > Saline | place... | reverse complement strand
TTTTTCATATGTTTTTGATTATATAATTAAAATATTTTATCGACCTTTTAATTTTTTTCTTTTACCTATAATATATTTTCTAATTTTTAGAATGAAAAGTCAACCCTTAAGTGTTTTTTAAAATCCTCCCATGCCTCCGCTACTAAGTTGAAACAAAGGAACAAAGATTGAAATAACTAATATCCCCACCATTATTCCTAATAAAATTATCATGACTGGTTCAATAATCTTAGTCAAATTATTAACAAATCTTTCTATATCGCCTCCATAAAAATCTACTGCATTTTTTAATGTATCATCTAATCTGCCTGTGTTTTCTCCGGTTGAAACCATTTGGGCTAAAAAAGAAGGGATTTCTTTAGGGTATCTTAACAAGACTGAACTTATTGTTTCGCCTCTAGCAACCCTTTCTTCTGTATTTTCTATAATCTCTTCATACACTGAATTACCAATTATTTTTCTGGTAATTTTTAATGCTTGAGTAATAGGTAGTCCTGCTTTTATAAGAACCGATAAATTTTCAGCAAATCTAGAAAGATAAACTTTTTTATAAAAATCTCCCAGCACTGGTATTTGTAATGATAATCTATCGTAAAACTTTTTGCCTTTTTCCGAATGTTTTAAATATTGAGGAATAAAAAATAAAGCAGCAAAAAATACTACTATTAAAATCCAACCACCAGCTTTTGTAAAATTAGAAAGAAATATAATAAATTTTGTAGAAGCAGGTAGTTCAACAGACATTTCTTCTAAAACAGATGTCATCCGGGGGACAATAAAGAACATTACTAATCCAAATACAGCTATAGAAGCAGTAATAACAACAATAGGATAAATCATTGCTCCTTTAATTTTTGATTTAAGATTATATTCGCTTTCTAAATGTCCCGCCAAATAATTTAGAGAGTCGGCAACCTTTCCTGACGCCTCTCCAGATTTTACAGAATTAACATAAAAAGAATCAAATATCTTTGGGTATGTTGAAAACGCTTGGCTTAAAGAGCTCCCTGTTTCTACCATCTCCGCAATTTTCAAAATCTTTTCCCTAAATTCTTGATGTTCTGCTTGGGACACTTGACTTCTCAGGGCCTCAACAGGAGATATGGCCGACTTAAGCATAACTGAAAGCTGACGAGTAAAAATCGTTATATCTTTAAGAGAAACTTTTTGGGAAATTATATCTTGTTGAAAAAAACTTAATTTTTTTGCTTCTTCAAGGGAAATTATATAAAATCCGTATTTTTCTAAAACATTTAACGCTCCTTTTTTTGAAAAGGCTTCAATTATTCCTTTTTGGACTTTTCCTTCTTTCGTTTTTGCTTTATACCTAAATTTCATAATTATAAATTACTTTTTTAAACGACTCATTAAATCCTTAGGAGATAAAGAATATTTTAAAGCTATTTCCTCGCTAATCTTCCCATTCATAACAAGATCATATAAAGATTGATTAAGAGATATCATCCCATCTTTTTTTGAGGTTTCAATGATAGAAGGTATCTCGTGAATTTTATTTTCACGAATTAAATTATTGACTGCTGGATTAGCAAACATTATTTCACAAGCTGGGATAAATCCCTGTTCAATCTGAGGGACAAGCCGCTGAGAAACTACTCCTAAAAGAGATCCTGTTAGTTGAGCCCGGATTTGATTTTGTTGAAAAGAAGGAAAAACATCAACAATTCTATGAATAGTTTGACTAGCTGAATTTGTATGAAGGGTAGCAAAAACTAAATGTCCTGTTTCAGCTGCGGTTATAGCAGTAGCTATTGTTTCTAAGTCTCTCATTTCTCCAACCATAATTACATTAGGATCCTCCCTTAAGGTGGACCTTAGTGCCCTAGAAAAGCTTAATGTATCTTGATAAACTTCTCTTTGATCTATAATAGATTTATTATCTTTAAATACATATTCAATCGGATTCTCAATAGTAATTATGTGCTCTTTTCTATTATTGTTAATTTCATTAATTAGGCAGGCTAAAGTTGTTGACTTACCCTGTGAAGAAGCACCGGTAATCAAAACAAAACCTTGTTTTGCCTCGCTAAATCGATGTAAAATAACTGGGAGATTTAATTCCTCAATAGTTCTAATCTCTGGGGGGATCAGCCTGAAAGCAATACTAATTGTTCTTCTTTGAAAAAAGACATTTACTCTAAAGCGAGCAATACTATCAAAATCATAAGCAAAATCTATCTCTTTTTCTCTTAAAAGTTTTTCCTTTTGTCTATCATTCATTAAAGCAAAAGCCATAGCCTCTGAATTTTTAGGAGTTATTGTCTGTTCTTCTTCTAATTTAATCAACTCTCTCGTTATTCTCAAAATTGGTTTATGCCCGACTGAAATATGTAAATCAGATGCATTTTTTGTAATAGCGACATTTAGAAGGTTTTTTATTTGAATTTCGTAATTCATGAATTATAATTTTATTTTGTTTCAGTTACTCTCATAACTTCTTTAATGGTTGTAATCCCTTTCAGAATTTTTGATATACCATCTTCTTCCATTGATATCATTTCCTGATTTCTAGCTTCTTCTAAAATCTTTATTTTATTGGGGTTTTTAAGAATTATATTTGATAAATTATCTGTCATTTCTATAGTTTCAAATATCCCTATCCTCCCTGAATATCCTTTATGGCCACATTTTTCACAACCATTAGCTTTAAAAACGTAAAGAGGATTTGGGATTTTAATTCTCTTTTGCATGGAAATCGGCATTTTTTTAATTGTGTCTAGAATAAATTTTTTATCTTCTGCCGATGCTTTTACTTTCTTTTTACAGAAAGAACAAAGTTTTCTGACTAATCTTTGGCTTAAAGTAATGGCTAAGCTTGCCGGGATTAAAAATGGCTTTATCCCCATATCAATGAGTCGAGGGATAACATCTGAAGCGTTATTAGTATGTAAAGTTGAAAGAACTAAGTGTCCTGTTAGGGCCGCATGAACTGCCAATTCTGCTGTTTCTTGATCTCTGATTTCACCAACCATAATAATGTCTGGATCTTGTCTTAAAATCTGACGTAATCCTTTAGCAAAAGTATAACCAATTTCAGGTCTAATTTGAGATTGATTAATCCCAGCCATAAAATACTCCATCGGGTCTTCTAGGGTTACTATATTTACTTCTTCTTTATTTAATATTTTTAAAAGAGAATATAATGTTGTTGTTTTCCCTGACCCGGTAGGCCCGGTGATTAAAATCATGCCAAATGTTCTACCAAGCGCATTTTCAATTTTAATAAGATTCTCTTTCCCTAACCCTATTTTTTGTAAAGACTTAATGCCTTTTTCTGGATCAAGTACCCTTAGCACAACTTTTTCGCCTAAAGTAGTCGGGAAAGTAGAAACACGAAAATCAATATTTTCTTCATCGATCTGAGATGAAAAACGGCCATCTTGAGGGATTCTTGTTTCATCAATTTTTAATTTACTGAGAATTTTTATACGAGCTACAATTGATGGATGAATTCGTAAAGGTAAAAATAATGTTGGATATAAAATACCATCTAGCCTGTAACGAACCTTTAAATTTTCCCTGGTCGGTTCAATATGGATATCTGATGCTTTTCCCTCAACAGCTTGTTTCAAAATTACATTTACCATTTTTATTATGGGAGCATCTTCTGTTAATCTTTTAAATTTCATTTTTTCTCCAGGCACTAACTTTTCTTCTTGTTTTGTCTGAGTTTCTAATATCTCCAATGCTTTTTTCATTTCTCTTTGGGGAGCTCCATATTTATCAATACATTTTTTAAAATTTGATAAGGAAATTAAAAAATATCTATAAGAAAGTTTATTTTGTCTAGCTAAAAATTTTAAGGCTTCTTGGGCTTGGCTATCTTCTGGGTAAACCATCCCAACTTCAAAACCCCCTTTTATTCTTTTAAGAGGAATAATTTTATAATATTCAGCTGATTCTCTGGGGATTAATCCTAAAATTTTTGAAGGAATTTTTGAGGCGACAACTTCTTTAAAAGGAATGTTTAATAGTTTACTTTTTAATTCAAATAATTCCTTCTCTGGAAGGATATTTTCTTTCAAAATTATTTCTTCAATTGTCCCTTTCTTTTCTTTGACTTGATTCTCTATGCTAGAAACTTTATCCTTCTTTAAGATTTTCTTTTTTATCAATACTTTAATTAAATCCATATCTTAAACAATAATCAAATATATTTTATTTTTAATATGACTCAAAAGGATTCTCACGACCACTTACTTCTGGCTCAGCAACTCCTTCAAAAAGTATTAAATCTTTAAGATTAGGATTTTCTAATGTTTTGTAACTAATCTCGATATTTTTCAAAACCCCTGAAGGACTTGGACTAAAACTGTTGTCTTTTAAAATAACTTCTTTCCAAACAACAAACAGCCCAATTATTATTAATATTAAAATTAAATATAATAAAGTTTTATTTTTTGAATTTTCTTCAGCCATAAATTAAATATTTTATTAATAATATGAGGAGACCTTTAATAATAAAATAAAGTTTAAAACTTCTCCATCTATATTCACTAAAACATTTTCAGTTTCAATCATTCGAGAAGATTTTTCAATTGATTCCAAAAATGTTTTAAAAGAGTTATAGGATCCTATTAAATTGATATTTACATAATTCTCTTTGATATTTTGTTCTGGCGTCTCTCCCCCTGGAGAAACTTTCGTTGTCTTTGTTGGAACCATTGCTAGACTAACTCCCTTTAAAAACATTCCACTCTCAGCACTTGTTTTTTGAAGATAATTAAACAAAGAAGGAGGAAAATAACTATCTGGCAAAGCTGAATTAATTTTTGATAATTCTCCCTCGTATTTTTTTAGCTCATTAAAAGTATCATTTATTTTCTGATGATAAGCTTCTATTGATTGAATTTCTTGATTTCTAGATTCAAGCTCTTCTTTAGAATTATTAAAAAGATAAAACTCAGGCAGAAAAATATAAACAGTAATTAATAAAATGATAAAAAATAAGATTGGCGTTATAAAAGATTTATTCATTGAGATTTAAATATCTTAGAATCAAGAGAGAAGATTATAGCAAAATCTACTTTCCCCTCTTTATTCAAAGAAATATTAGATATATCTAGGCCTTTAACTAAATCACTTTTTTTAAGATTCAATATTTGTTTGCCCAAGGTATCAAAGTTTTTTGTTTCTCCTTTTAATGAAACATTATTTGTTTTTGTATTAAAATTTAATTCTGAAAATTTAACTTCTTTGTTCGAAGATTCATTAATAAAAGCTAAAAAATTTGAGGCAATTTTGTGGTTTTCAAAAACTTTTAAAAAATCCTCGATCTTTTTTTGGGCATCAAAAACATATTTTTCTGTTTCACCATCTTTCCCAGCACTAATCTTAACTATTTGGTTCTCGGCATCTTTTATTTTTGATTGAATAGAATAATTTTTATACTTTAAAAAAGCATAAATTCCTCCTAAAATAATTAGCAGTATTAATGATAGTAAAAACAATTTATTAATAATAGAAGATGCTTTTACTTTTTCTTTTGGTATTAATTCTTGAACCATAAATTTATTTTCCTACTCCTCTTAAAGCCAGCCCAAGGGCTATAGCAAACGAAGGACCTATTTTATCTAAGCGGTCTTCTAAAAGAGGAGGATAGGAAATGTTAGAAGTACGAAAAGGATTAGAAGATTTAATTTCTTTTTTTAAAAAAACTTTAAAATATTCTTTTAATCCTGGGATGCAGGCCGCACCACCTACAAATATTATATTTTCAACTTTTTCTCCATTAGACTGATAAAAACTATGACAAACACTTTCTATCTCTTTAAAAATAGCATCTATTTGCGGACGCAGAGCAAGAAAAATATCTGATTTATCCGGATTTAGTCCAAAGCTTTGCTTCATTCTTTCCGCTTCCTGCCAGTTAACTTTTAAAGAATCAATTAAAGCTTTATTTAAGTCATTAGCTGAAATATCAAGACTATGACTTTGTTCTAATAATTTATTTTTTACAATATTAATTGTAGTGCTTGTGTAACCAATGTCAACTAAACAAACTAGATTTTTATTCTCCGATATTCCAATTGAAGATCTCATTGAAGCAAACACTTCTGCTTCTAGTCCTTTAAGATCAAGATTGCATAAAATTGCTAATTTTTGGTATTGCTTAATAACCTCATTAGGTACAGCAACTAATAATACGTGATGTTTTTTTATTCCGCCAAAATCCTTTTCGCCTTTAAGTAATTCCCAATCAAATGTAATTTTTGACAATGGCAAAGGAACATGGTGACGAGCCTCAAACTCTATGGCTTTTGGTAATTCAGACGCTGACATTGAAGGTAATTCAAAAGTGGTAAAAAAAGTAGAGAAATCAGGAATAGAGAGAAAAACATTTTTTTCTCTGATTTTAGCCTTTTTTAATAACTCTTTTATTATTTCGGAAATTCTATCGCTTAATAATAAAAGACTTTCATCCCCAAAAACTTTAAAAAGAGAATCTTCTTTTGAAGGAACTTGAAATTCAATGTAATTTTCAATTTTAGTTTTTTTACCAATACGAGAAACTTCAACAATTTTAATAGAAAAAGTTCCAATATCTATGCCTAGGCAACCTTTTGAAAACATTTTTGTAATCCCGAAATCCATAATTTTATCTTTTTATAATTTGCTTTTATACTATTGTATATAATAACATAAAAGATGTAAACAATCTATTTTATATGTTTAAAAAACTTTCGAAGATATTTAATATTATTCTGGATATACTATTCCCCCGCTTTTGCCTAAGTTGCCGAAAAGAAGGGGACTGGATTTGCTCTAACTGCCTTTCAACTATTGATATATTAGAATATGAGTATTGCCCTTTTTGTATGCAAAGAGTATCTGAACAAGATATTTGTATTAAACACCAAAATAAAAATTTGGATAAACTTTTTTTTGCTGTTTCTTATAAAAATTTCCTAATAAAAAAAGCTATCAAAAAATTTAAATATCCTCCTTTTTTAAGAGAGCTAACTCCCTACTTTTGTTATTTAATAATATCACATTTTCTCTTAATAAAAAACAAAACTATATTAGAGAATAATGTCCTTTTAATCCCAGTCCCCATTTCTTCTTTTAAAAAAAGATGGCGGGGATATAATCAATCAGAAGAAATTGCCAAACAACTTTCTACTTCTTTAAAAGTGCCCATTTTAATAAATAATCTTATAAAAATTAAAAAAACTAGACCTCAATCTAATCTTTCTAGAATAGAACGGATGGAAAACATTAAAAATGTCTTTAAAGTAAAAAATGCCCTAGAGATTCAAGACAAAAGAATATTTTTAGTGGATGATGTGTTCACTACTGGGGCAACGATGGAAGAGTGCGCTCGGGTTCTAAAAAACGCTGGAGCAAAAAATGTTTTCGGGGTTGTAATTGCTCGTGAAGAAATTAATTAATTCTACCTTCTTCTATAATGGTTTCCTTTGTTGTTTCTTTTCTCAATTTTATCTCTTCGGTAATCTTCTTCTTTTTCCATGTTCCTCTAGAAAAATAAATTATAGTTACTAGAGTGGCAATTATGTTAGCAATCGGAAAAGCTATCCAAATTCCTATTTCATTAAGATAAGTATGGCTAGAGAGAAAATAAGCGATTGGGAATCTTAAAAACCATAAAGAAAGAATAGATAATGTCATTGGAATTAATGTATTTCCTGATCCTCTAAACGCTCCGTTTAACGCCATCTGAACCCCGATAAATCCAAAAGTTAAAGACATCAGCTTAATAAACAGAGCACTTGATTGGATTGTGTCTATTTCTCCGGGAATAAAAATAGTTGAAATTTGCTCTGCGAATAAAAACATAACTATTCCTATAATTGTTAAAACAATAAAACCCATAAAAGAGCTTAATTTTGTAATTTTTTCAGCTCTTTTTACTTTTCCTGCCCCAATGTTCTGCCCCACAAGAGTTGAAGTCGCAATAGATAATCCTAAGGCAGGGACAATAACGAAACTCAATATTCTACTTCCAATCCCATAAGCTGCTAAAGTGCAAGTCCCAAAAGCTGTAACTAAAAAAGTCATAATCATCATACCTAAAGCTCTGGCGGAGTGCTCTATAGAAGCAGGAATCCCAATTTTAAACATTTTTTTTATTAAATCAAAATCTGGTTTTAAATCATCTAAATAAAGTTGAATTTGATGATTCCCTTTTAATAAAATAAATATTCCAATAACTGCTGCCAACCCCTGTGTCCCGACAGTAGCAACTGCTGCTCCAGCAACGCCAAAACTAGGAATAAATTTATAACCAAAAATAAACAAAGGATCGAGAATTAAGTTCAGTAAAACTGTTCCTAAAACAATATACATAGGAGTCTTAACATCTCCAACCCCACGCATTAAAGATTGAAAAACCATATAGGTAAACATAAAAATCATGCCTAAAAAGGAAATCTTCATATAGGTAGCCGCTTCTGAAAAAACATTTTGTTCTACTCCCATTAAATTAATAAGATGAGGAGATAAAAAATAACCAATAATAGAAAGAACAACCGAGACAAAAATAACCATTAATAATGTTTGATAAGTAATATGATTTATTGCTTTCTGGTCTTGTCTCCCTTTGTATTGAGCAACAAGTATTGTTCCAGCCATTGCTAGCCCTCCCCCAAAAGAAATAATAAGAAAAATGATTGGAAAACTTATAGAAACAGCTGCAACAGCAACAGTCCCAAGTCTTCCCACCCAAAAAGTATCAGTTATTTGATAAGCTGTTTGTAAAATATTTGCTAAAATAATAGGGATTGATAATCCTATCAGCGATTTTAGAATAGGTCCTTCTGTCAAATGATTTGTTTTTTGCATAACAATATAGTTTAATAGTTTTTAAAAACAATAAAAGAACAATAATGTTCTTTTGTTAAAAGCAATAATATCTCTTAGGGCGGAGGGTGCAGGATTCGAACCTGCGAGGGATTTCTCCCACTAGTTTTCAAAACTAGCGCTTTGAGCCGCTCAGCCAACCCTCCAGAATTAACAAATCTGGCGGAGGAGGTGGGATTCGAACCCACAAGACCCATAACAGGTCACACCTTAGCAGGGTGTTGAAATACCATTATTCGACTCCTCCAAATAATTATTTATATTAACACCAAAATATTGATAAATCAAATTGAAAAATGCCTATTTTTATGATACTTTAAAGCCAATGCCCTCGTAGTTTAACGGACAGAATACTAGCTTGCGGAGCTTGCGATAGAGGTTCGATTCCTCTCGAGGGCACATAAATTATGCAATTAGATACTCCAATTCAAAATATTCCCAGAGTAGGTCCAATCTTTTTAAAAAGATTGAAAAAGATGAAAATCAAAACTATTGAGGACCTGCTTTTTCATTTTCCTCATAGATATGAAAACTTTTCTAATATTCTCCCAATTTCTAAAGTTAAAGCAAATGAAACTTGCTGTTTGCAGGGCAAAGTTTTAGATATAAAAACTTCTCGAACATGGAAAAAGAAAATGTTTATAACCGAAGTAATCGTTCAAGATAAAACAGCAGCTATAAAAGTTGTCTGGTTCAGCCGACCATATATTTCAAAGAGTTTAAAAAAAGATGATTGGATTTGCTTAGCCGGAAAAGTTAATTTAGATAAAAACGGGTTTTATCTTTCTAACCCAACTTATGAAAAAATATTAGAAGTAGAAAATAAATTATCAATAGACAGTCTAACTCATACCGGCAGAATGATTCCTGTCTATCCAGAAACTGAAGGATTATCTTCTAGGTGGCTTCGTTCTATTATAAGGCCATTATTAGCCCAATTTAAAAATCAGATTCCCGAGGTTTTACCTGAAGAAATACTTAAAAAATATAACTTTATATCTCGAAGCCAAGCTATTTGGCAAATCCATTTTCCAGATTCAGCTTCTCTAGCTGAAAAAGCAAGAAAAAGATTTGTGTTTGAGGAACTTTTCTTGATTCAAGTTTTCATTTTAAATGAAAAATTAAAATTAAATAAAGAAAAATCCCTGGCAATTCCTTTTAATGTAAAAATTACTAAAAGATTTGTAGACTCTTTGTCTTATAAATTAACAGACGCTCAAAGAAAGAGCGCCTGGCAGATTTTAAAAGATATGGAAAGCCCCAGGCCAATGTCTAGGTTGTTAGAAGGAGATGTAGGGTCTGGTAAAACAATAGTAGCTGTAATTGCTGCTCTTAATGTGGTTAAGGCTGGATATCAAGTTGCTTTTATGGCTCCAACTGAAATATTAGCCAAACAACACTTTCAAGAAGTTTCAAGATTATTAAGACCTCTTAAAATTAGAATCGCTCTTTTAACTGGAAAAGAAGATAAAATTATTTCATTAAAATTAGAGAACGAAATAATTGAGATATCTAGACGTAAATTATTAGAAAGAACAAAAAAAGGAGAAATAGATATTTTAATCGGTACTCATTCTTTAATCCAAGACAAAGTAAAATTTAGTTTACCAAGTGAAGAAAAGGGTGGCGGGTTAGGACTTTGTATTGTTGACGAACAACATCGTTTCGGAGTAGAACAAAGAGCAAAATTAATTCAGCGACCTACTGATTCTAAAAAAAGAATTATTCCCCATTTATTATCAATGACTGCTACCCCAATCCCCCGAAGCTTAGCCCTGACAATCTATGGAGATCTTGATTTGTCCATCCTAGATGAAATGCCTAAGGGGAGAAAAAAGATAATCACTAAAATTATCCCGCCAAAAGAAAGGAATAAAGCATTTGACTTTATAAGGCAACAAATTGAAATGGGGAATCAAGCATTTATTATTTGTCCTAGAATTGATAGTTCGGAACAAAAGCCCAATTCTACTTGGAATAATGTTAAAGCCGTAAAGCAGGAATATGAAAAATTGTCGGAACAAGTTTTCCCCGATTTAAATATAGAAATGATGCATGGCAAAATGAAGACCAGCGAAAGAACAAAAATAATGAGAGATTTTAAAAATAAAAGAATAGATATTTTAGTTTCAACGTCTGTGGTGGAAGTAGGAATTGATATCCCTGATGCCACGGTAATGATGATCCAAGGAGCAGAGAGATTTGGTTTAGCTCAATTACATCAATTTAGAGGAAGAGTAGGAAGATCAAACATACAATCTTATTGTTTTTTACTTACTGATTCTTCTTCTAAAAAAACAAACCAACGATTAAAAGCAATTATTAAAGCTGAAGACGGATTTGAATTATCTGAAAAAGATTTAGAGATTAGAGGACCGGGTAGTCTATACGGAGGAAAACAGTGGGGAATCCCTGATTTAGCAATGAAGAATTTTCAAAATATCCCTTTGTTAGAAAAAACAAAAACCTCTGCATTGGAGATTTTAAGACAAGATCCAACTCTAAAAAAATATCCTGGTTTAAAGGATAAATTAAAAAAGTTTCAAAAGATAATTCATTTGGAATAATTTTATTGCCTCGGTTTTGGCGTATTCCAAAATTCTAAATCCTTTCCAAGGATTAATTTTATTTGAGCATCAAGCGCTGGAAAAGCCCCAAATATTATTAGAGTGATTGGGAGAAAGGCCCATTGTAAAATCATAAATATTCTTTTAAACCCTTTCATATTTTTAGGCATAGGAGGTAAATAGCAAATATTTATTAAAGCACCTGTGATCATGCCTACCATTGAAAAAGTTAAAATTAATGCTGTTATCTTAGGAAGCTTATAAGAAAGAACTGTAGTATTAAACGCTTCTCCTCCAAAAAATATAGGTAGCCACCCTAAAAAACATATTAATAAGGAAGCACAGGCCCAAGACCAAAAACCATCTAGAAGAACTAAAGTATGAAGAATCTTTTTCTTGATAGGAATCTTTTTATTCTTTAAAAAATTTAAAAAAACATACGGTATTTCGATGACTCCCCAGGCCCATCGTTTCTGTTGTTTATATTGGTTTACTATGGTCTTTAAAAAATTCTCCCCCATTACTACATCCATTGAAAGAGGATAATATAAAGGGATTACCTCATAGTCACCATTATATTTAAAAAATGCCTTCCAAAATATTCGAGAATCATCAGATACAATATTGTGAGGATATCCTACATTAAAGAAAACCTCTGCGGACATTGAATGAGAAGAATAAGTAACCAATTGTTCTGGTTTTTCCTGTTGCATCATCTGCCAGAAACTATTGGAGGCAGCTACTACTCTAGTAAATGCTTTAGATTGCCAAATATTATTATGGTAAACAGGTATAGGTTGGAAACTAGATCTTTCCGGTCTTTTTGCTTTGAAATAACAATAAACCAAACGGTTAAAATACTGAGAATAAACTTTGGTATCAATATCAAAAGCAGATACAATAATATTTTTTAATGGAATTCCTTTTTCTTCTATTAATTTTATAACTTGTTTCCCAGCAAAAGCCATATTAGAACCCTTGCCCCTCACTTCTCCTTCAACATTACTCGGATGTTCTGTAATTAAAAAACTATGAAAAGAGTTTCCATAATATTTTTCAGCCATTTTTCCTATTTTTTTTGATTCTTCTCCTCCTGCTTGTTCTTGGGCTAAAACAACAATCATTTTATCTTTTGGATATACAGAATTTTTAAGTGATTTTAATGTTTCATCAACTACTTCCCATCCTTCATTTGCCATTGGTAAAATTATTAATTGATAAATATTTTTTGATTCCGAATATTTTTTAATTTCTTTCCCCCAGTCAATCTTAAGATTTTTTTTCATCTTTCTAAAAGAAACAACTTGATGGAAAGAAAGATAATAAACTTTTAAAGTCCAATAAACATCAAAAAGAATCACAAAGAAAGCAACCCAAATCGGCTTGGACCAGGAAAATACTAAAGCAAAAGTCAGAGTACTTATACTTAAAAAGCCAGGTAATATTTCGAATATACGAAAAAGTATTCTATCTTTCTTATCCGTGATATCAGAAATCCGGCCAATATTAATATAGTTTTGCATAAGTGACCCTACGGGGAGTCGAACCCCGGTTTCTAGGATGAAAACCTAGTGTCCTAACCACTAGACGATAGGGTCATATAATAATAAATTAACTTAAAATTTGAAAAATTACAATAGTTTAGGTAAGATTAAGAATATGATTATACTTTCTATTGATACATCTTGTGACGATACATGTATCGCTATATTAAAAATTAAAAACAAGAAAATTAAAATTCTTTCTAATATAATTTCTTCTCAAATAGATATTCATAGAAAATATGGAGGAGTTTATCCAAGCTTAGCCAAAAGAGAACATGAAAAAAATTTAGTACCTGTTTTGAAACAAGCGCTACAAGGAGCTAAAAAGAAAGAGAAATTCAAAAAACCAGATTTAATTGCCGTCACAATAGGCCCTGGTTTAGAACCTTGTTTATGGGTAGGATTGAACTTTGCTAAATCTTTGTCTTTTATGTGGGACATACACTTAATCCCTGTTAACCATATTGAAGGACATATTTTAGCTAATTTTATTAGTATAACCAAAAAAATTAAATTCCCGATGCTTGCTTTGATAGTTAGTGGTGGACATACACAATTAATATTGATGAAAAAAATAAAAGATTATGAAATAATTGGAGAAACAAGAGACGATGCAGTTGGAGAATGTTTTGACAAGACAGCAAGAATCTTGGGCCTTGCTTATCCAGGAGGACCAAGCATTGAAGAACAAATTAAAAAATATCCAACATCTGTTCCTAAGTTTCAGATTAAACTACCTAGACCAATGATGTATTCAAAAGATTATGATTTCAGTTTCTCTGGTTTAAAAACAGCTGTTTTATATGATTATAAAAAAAGAAATAAAAAAATAAGAACTTCCAAAAAATACATTTCGGAAATGGCTAAAGAAATTCAACAATCAATTATTGATGTTTTAATTAAAAAAACAATTAAAGTAGCTAAAGATTATAAAGTAAAAACCGTAATCTTAGGAGGCGGAGTAGCAGCTAATCAAGAATTAAAAAAACAATTTAAAAAGACGATTAAGAAAAAAATTCCTAAATGTTTTTTTTCGGTACCAGATCCAAAGTCCTGCACAGACAATGCTGCCATGATTGGAATAGCCGGATATTTTAATAAAAATAAAGCATTAAAAAATCCTCAAAAAATAAAAGTAAATTCTAATTTAAGGATATGAAACTTTCTAAAACTTATAAACCTAAGGAAATTGAAGATAAGATTTATAAACTCTGGGAAAAATCTGGTGTTTTAAAATCTAATTCAAAAAGCAAGAAAAAACCATTCTGTATTATTATGCCTCCGGTCAATGCTAATGGCTCTCTACATATTGGTCATGCTGTTTTTATCACTTTAGAAGATATAATGATTCGCTCCCAAAGGATGAGAGGGAAAGAAGTATTATGGCTCCCCGGGGTTGACCATGCTGGGTTTGAAACCCAAGTTGTTTTTGAAAGACATCTAAAGAAACAAGGGAAAACAAGATTTCAATATTCATCAGATCAACTTTACAAGATGATCTGGGATTTTTGCGAAGAAAATAAAAAGATCGTTAAAAACCAATTTAAAAAATTAGGGGTGTCTTGTGACTGGTCAAAGGAAAAATTTACCTTAGATAAAGATATTATTAAGGTTGTTTATAAAACTTTTAAAAAACTTTATGATGATCAGCTTATTTATAGAGGGAATCGCGTTATAAACTGGTGCCCTAATCATCAGACATCTCTCTCAAATTTAGAAGTTAAGCATAAACAAATAAACGGAAAACTTTATTATATAAAATATCCTTTAAAAGATTCTAAAGAATTTATTACTGTAGCTACCACAAGGCCCGAAACAATGTTGGGAGATACAGCTGTGGCTGTAAACCCAAAAGATAAAAGATTTAGAGGTTTAATTAGCAAGAAAGTTATTTTGCCTTTATTAAACAGAGAGATATCAATTATCTCTGATAAAAGAATCGATATGGATTTTGGAACCGGAGCGCTTAAAGTAACTCCATCTAGTAGTGAGATTGATTTTGAAATTGGCAAAGATCATAATTTAAATGTAATTGAGATTATTGATAAAAAAACTAGAATGACTGAAAAAGCAGGTAAAGAATATGCTGGATTAAATATTATGGAATGTCGAGAAAAAGTTATCCAAGATTTAAAAGATTTAAACTTATTTGAGAAAGAAGAAAATTACAAACATAATCTTGCTGTTTGTTATAAATGTGAAACCCCCATTGAACCTTTAATGTCAAAACAATGGTTCGTTAAAATTAAACCATTGGCTCAACAAGCAATAAAAGTAGTAAATGAAAAAAAGGTAGAATTTATTCCTTCTTATTTTAAAAAGATCTACCTCCATTGGATGAAAAATATCCAAGATTGGAATATTTCCAGACAAATTACATGGGGGATTAGAATGCCTATCTGGTATTGCCAAGATTGCCAAAACATCATAGTTACCGATGGTAAGCAACCTAAAAAATGTTCAAAATGCGGAAGTAAAAATTTGATTCAAGAAACTGATACTTTTGATACTTGGTTTTCTTCCGGACAATGGCCGTTTGCGACGTTGCTTAGCCAAGGAAAAATAAAAAAAGATAAAAAGAATATTTTCGGTTTTACCACTAATGATTTTGAATATTTTTATCCAACTGCCGTTATGGAAACTGGCCGAGATATTATTTTTTTCTGGGTAGCAAGAATGATTATGCTAGGCATATATGCCACAAATAAAATCCCCTTTCACAAAGTTTATCTCCACGGATTAGTATTAGCAAAAGATCGTCAAAAAATGTCAAAATCCAAAGGTAACGTAATCAACCCTCTAGGAGTAGCTGACCTTTATGGTTCCGATGCTTTAAGGATGGCTCTTATTTTTGGGACAAGCCCTGGAAAAGATGTGGTTATTTCCGAGGAAAAAATTATAACTCAAAAAAAATTTGCTAATAAAATTTGGAACGCTACTCGATTCGTTCTAGCAAATAAACCTTCAAATATTTACCCCGAAAATAAATTATTAAGCATTAATAAAAACTCAACAAAAGCAGATGGAGAAATACTGAAACAACTTGATAAAACAATTAACTCCCTAACTAATAATCTAGATCGGTTTTATTTTCACGAATCAGCGCAAGATATATACCATTTTTTCTGGCATAAATTTTGTGACCAATATATAGAAAAATCTAAGAAACAAATTTTAAATGCTAAAAACGGAAAAGAAAAAGAGAATACTCAAAAAATTCTATTATATATTTTATTAAATTCAATAAAGCTTTTGCATCCTTTTATGCCTTTTATCACTGAAGAAATCTATCAACAACTACCCTTAAAAAATAAGAAAAAATGCTTGATGGCTGAAACTTGGCCTAAGCAAAAATTATTATGATTTATATGCTTTATCTTTTTGGCTTCTTACCTAGCATTATTTGGCTTTTATTTTATTTACGAAAAGACGTCCATCCTGAATCGAATAAACAAATTTTAAAGGTTTTTTTCTATGGGATGATTGCTGGTCTTTGTGCAATTTTTATAGAAATGATGTTTAAAGAAATATTGTCGCCAAAATCACTTTTATATATTTTCATAGGAGGAGCATTTGTTGAGGAATATTTAAAATATCTAGTAATAAAATTTGAAATATTAAAAAATTCAGAATTAGATGAGCCTTTTGATTTTATGATTTATATGATTATCTCCGCATTAGGGTTCGCCGCTTTAGAAAATATTTTAATACTTTATAAATATCATCCTTTCTTGGAATTATTAAAAACATTAAATATAACAACTTGGCGCTTTTTAACTGGTACATTTTTACACACTTTATCTTCTGGGATTTTGGGATATTTTTTAGCTTTTTCTTTTTTTGACTTAAAAAATCAAAAGAAAATTTTCTTGATCGGATTATGTTTAGCGAGTGTATTGCATGGTTTCTATAATTTGTTTATAATAAAAGGTGATGGATGGACATTAATTTTTATCCTTCCGATTACAGCTTTATTTATTTTAATATGCTGTAAGAAGTTGAAAAAAATAAAAGGTATTTGTAAAATAAAATAATTAATATTAATAATATGTCTTTTTTTAAAAAACTCCAAAATGAAATTGATCTTGATAATAAAGATGAGATAATTCAAGAAACGGAAAAAAAGAAAGGCCAAAAACCCCAAAAGGTTAAAATAGAAAAAAAACAAGGCCCCATACAAAAAGCTAAAGAAGAATCTCAAAACTGGATGGAAACTGACGGTCAATTAGCAGTTGATGTCTACCAAACAAAATCTTCTTTTGTTATCCAAGCGCCAGTAGCAGGAATAAAACCAGAAGATTTAGATATATCTGTGGAAAACGATTTCCTAATTATAAAAGGTAAAAGAGAAAAAACAGAAGAAGTACAAGAAAAAGATTATTTCTATCAAGAATGCTACTGGGGTTCTTTTTCTAGAAAAGTAAGTTTGCCGGAAGATCTTGATTCATCAAAGATAAAAGCATCTTTAAAAAAGGGCATCTTAACTATAAAAATTCCAACGATTGCTAAAAAACTGAAGAAGATTGTTGTCCAAGAAGAAGAAGAATAAATAAATCAAAATTAATCTAAATTTAAAAAAGCCTTCAATGGCTTTTTTTATTGTGCCCTCGGCAGGACTTGAACCTGCACCTCAAAATGAGATATGGTCCTAAACCATACGCGTCTACCAATTTCGCCACGAGGGCTCTTCTATTTTTTATTCTAACAAAAACTGGAGCGGATTTAAACCCGCCCCAGTAAATACAAAATTATATTTTTATTTTTGTCTTATAGATTCTCAGCGAAAATATTTTCTATTAAAGTAGGAAGTCCCCATGCTAATATAGCTACCGCTATCCCTACTAAGGCATATACTAACATTTGTCTTGCTTTAGTAACATTCTCTGGATTTCCCCCCGCAGTTAAAAATGTCCAGGCAGATATAAGAATAAATATAATCGCTACAGCTAATACAATTTCAGCAAACCATATTGTTAAAGCTTTAATCATATCAGTTACTTGTGTTGGGTTTGTAACTATCGGATCTCCCGGAGCAGCAGAAACAGACATTAAAGCCGGAAACATAAAAACAGCGGCAAGACTAATTAAGGTTAATATTGATAAAATTTTTTTCATATTATTAAATTTTTATTTTCTGATAATAAGTTCGACCTTTTTATTGTAATATTTTTACGGCATTGTACTCCCTCCTAAAAGATTTTCTATCACTAGTTTAAAACTTGTAGCTAATAATACAATAGCTATGCCTACAATTGTCCAAATAATTATTTTCTTGCCTGTATTTATTCTGTCTGGATCCCCAACCGCTGTTATCAAATAAAATGCTCCAATTATTATAGCTAATGGAGCTAGAATCAAAGCCATATCATAAACCCAATCAACAATTCCTGTTATCACTTCTGCAATGCTATTTTTCAAAATAGGATTCTCAAATTTTATACCTTGAACAAGTAACGGCATTAGAAAAACAGAAAGTAGAGTAAAAAGTATTATCTTGTTAAATATTTTTTTCATAAACTATTATATTATAATAAGTCTATTTTTTTTCAAATACAAGAGTATAGTGATAATCTCCAGCTGAAAATTCTTTTTTTAATTCAAAATTAAATTCTTGGGCTATTTTTTTCACTTCATCAACAGAAACTTTCCCCTTTTGGGGATCCAATAAATTATTGGGCTTCCAATCAACGACTAAAATTATTCCTTTTCGCTTTAGGACTTTATCGGCCTGTTTAAAAACTTGTTTTTTATCTTCTACTTGAAATAAAAGATTTGTCATTAGAATCAAGTCACAAGATAAAAGAGGCAATTTCAATTCTTGGGCATCTTCTATATTCAACAAAACCTTTCTAATATTATGTATGTTTTCTGCTTTTAATTTAGTTTCTAGCACGGATAGCATTTCTTCCTGAACATCAATAGCATAAATTATCCCCTGTTCTAATATTTTAGCTAGAGGTATAACCCATCCTCCAGACCCACAACCAAAATCAGCTGCAGTCATGTCATCTTTTAAGTTTAGTTTATTTAATATCTCGATAGGATCAACAAATTTAGACATAAATTTTATTATAGACAAATAGCAGAAGCTACTTTATCTGTTTTTGACATTCTCATAACCCTTACGCCTGATGACGAACGACCAATTATAGAAATTGATTTAAGCGGTATACGAATAACTTGTCCCTTTTTAGAAATAACAATTAAATCTTTTAACTCTTCATCCACAATTTTAGAATAAACAATCTGGCCTGTCTTTTCATTGATCCTCGCTGTTTTAATCCCTGACCCTCCTCTTTTCTGAATTCTATATTCTTTTATCTTAGTTCTTTTTCCATAACCATTTTCGGTCACGACTAAAAGATATTTCTTCAATTTATTTTTTTTATCTTCTTTCTTTATTATATCTATCCCAACTATCCCATCATCTTTTTTTAATCTTATACCCCTAACCCCAGATGCTGTCCTCCCCATATGCCTGATATCTTTTTGCTTAAATCTAATTGATTTTCCTGCTTTGGTTATTAACATTATTTCTTCTCCCTCACCTACAATCATCACGCCCCTTAATGCGTCTTCTTTTCCTAATTTTATAGCCCTCAATCCAGATCTACGTACATTTTTAAAGTCTTCTACTTTTGTTTTCTTAATTATACCATTTTTAGTTACCATTACCAGATATTTCATCCCTTGTTTTACCTCTTCTCCACTGTATTTAATAAGTTGCATTACTTTTTCCCCTTGAGAAAGTTCTAAAAAGTTTAAAAGCCCTCTTCCTTTAGATATTCTTGATGCTTCTGGAATTTCATATGCTTGGGATTGGAAAACTTTTCCTGAATCAGTAAAAAAGAGTAAATTATCCAAAGTATTTGTTAAACAAAAGTGTTCCACAAAATCTTCTTCGTTGGTTCCCATCCCCAAAATTCCTTTTCCCCCTCTGTGCTGAACCTTATAAATATCTGATTTAACTCTCTTAATGTATCCACTCTTTGTTAGAGTAATTATTATTTCTTCTTTTGGAATCAAGTCCTCATCTCCTATCTCATCCGGCTTCCCAAAAAACATTTTTGTCCTTCTGACATCATTATACTTTTCTCTAATTTCTTCAATCTCTTTTTTCACAATCGCTTTTATCTTACTTACACTTTTTAGTATTGCAATTAATTCTTTTATTTTAGCTTTTATTTCTTTAAGCTCATCTTCAATTTTTTCTCTTTCCAGTTTGGCAAGTGATTGAAGTTTCATCTCTAGAATGGCATTCGCTTGGATTAAAGTAAGTTTAAATTTCTTTTCTAAGTTCTTTCTAGCATCATCTCGACTTGTTGATTTTTTAATAGTGGCTATAACTTTATCAATATTCTTTTGAGCAATACTAAGCCCTTCTAAAATATGGCCTCTGGCTTTAGCTTTCGCCAAATCAAAAGTAATTCTTCTTTCAACAATCTCTTGTTTGTGCTTCAAATACAATTCTAAAACTTCAGACAAAGATAGAATTTTGGGTTGGATACCATCAACCAAAGCTAACATATTCAAATGAAATGTTCTTTGAAGAGATGTCCATTTATAAAGACAATTAAGAATTTTCTTTGGGAATGCTCCTTGTTTAAGTTCAAGAACTATGCGCATCCCTTCTTTATCCGATTCATCTCTAGCATCCCTTACTCCTTCTATTTTTTTATCCTCAACTAATTTTGCTATCTGTTTAAGCAATTCTGATTTTTCTACTTGATAAGGAATTTCTGTAATAATAATTTGAAATCCTTTTTGATGCCCTTCTATTTCAGCTTTTCCTCGTATTAAAATTGGGCCCTTGCCTTGAGAATAAGCAGATATAATGTCTTTTTTACCAAAAATTATCCCTCCCGTTGGAAAGTCAGGACCTTTTACAAATTGAAAAAGGTCTTCTGTCGTAGCCTTGGGATGATCAATTAAATAAATTGTAGCATCGCAAATTTCAGTGAGGTTATGCGGAGGAATACTAGTCGCCATACCAACAGCAATTCCAAACGAACCATTCAATAAAAGTTGAGGTAAAGGAGAAGGTAATACTTTTGGTTCTTTTCTTGTACCATCATAGTTAGGCCTAAATCCGACTGTTTCTTTTTCAATATCGTCTAGCATAATTTCTCCTATAGAAGAAAGTTTACATTCTGTATATCTTTGCGCGGCCGCAGAATCCCCATCTTGAGAGTTATGCACAAAAACTCCAACACTTAAAAGAAAATTATGCGATGGGTCACAAGTCAAATCGTAAACATCTTCTTTTTCTTTTAAAACTTTAGTTGTAACAACTCTATGATTATAAGTTTTCGCATTCTGGACAATATCTGAAAAACTACTAAAATATTCTAAGGCATTTTCTAATTTTGGGATACCATTGTTCGTTCTTTTCTCTTCATACAATTTAGACGTAATTTTCGAATTTGCTTGTAATAATGATCGAACGTATCCTAAAATTTTGCTTTTAATTACTCTTTTCTTATATAAAGGATCTTTCCAATTTTTTCTTAGAGCAACTTTTGCTTTTTCGGTTAAACCTATCATAAAATCTGGATTTTCTTTTATTCGCTGTTTGTTTCGAGCAATTGTTGCTTTAACAATTTTCTCTCTAAATTTGTCGTCTTGCCATTGCTTAATAGCTTTCTCCCTTTGAGCTATTCTAAAATTTGGGTCTTCCCATAATTTTTCCGCCATTTTAGAAAAATGGTTTTTTGGATATTTTGCTCTATATTTAGGATCTTGCCAAAGTTTTTTTGATCTTTTGCTTACTTGTTGTCTTAATTCAGGATCATGAAACCTTCGTTTCATTAATTTTGAAATGTATTCTCTATGTTCAGGATTTGCCCAAATCTTTAAAGAAATTTCTTGAGTTTTTTTTCTCCAAAATTCTTTATAATTTTCATTCTGCCATCTTTTTTTTAGTTCTTCTGATTTCAATTTACTCAATAACTGTTGAAAGTCTTTTCTTTTCCATAGTTTTTTGAGGTTTCTGCTTGAAACCTGCCTCATAAATTCCTTGTATTCTGGATTTCTCCACATTTTTTTTCTTGCTTCTATCCATCTCTCCCTGTATTTTGGATTTTGCCACATTATTCTATTTCTTTCTGCCATTCTTTGAGATTGTAGCTCTCTATTTTCTTCTTTAGACCAATATTTTTTTCTACCTTCTGCAATTTTTTTGACATATTCTGAATCATTTTTATGTCTTTCAGAAGCAATTTCCTTATGGAGATTCCAATGATCTTGCCATTGAATTCTTATAATATTATTTGGATCATTATTTAGTTTATCAAAATCTTTGTGATGTCTGATTCTACCTTTACTTTTTTTATAAATTTTATTATCTATGTTCCACCTGTCAGACAAATGATGAATAAATTCTAACTTGCCTCCTACCGGCTGTAAAATTTGTTTATACCCTTTTAAATTCTTATCTTTTTTGCCATTATGAATTTTTATATATAATGGCATTAAAGAATCATTTGGTTTTAGTTCTTGTGCTTTCTTATAAGTGCCATTTCTAATCATAAATCTATGATCCAATGTGCATTTTATTTTTTCTTTATTGTCTAAAGTAATCTCTATCAATTTTTCATTTCTTTTTGTCAGCCTCGGTTTTTTTATTTCTGCAATTTCAACTTTTTTAGATTGCGTGTTGAAAGAAAATGTCCAATGTCTTTTTCCTTTTTTTTGTTCTTTTATTAGTTCCCCAAAATTTAAGTTTCTACCATCCGTTAGTCTAACTTTTGTATCTTTCGAAAAACAACCGAAATTCCCTTGACCTTTAATCAAGGGATATCGCAAAGAAAAATCCTGAGCCATTCTGACTAATGATCCATAAAGAGCAACATCGCCATGAGGGTGATATTTACCTAAGGTAGCCCCGACAACAGTTGCCGACTTTCTAAATTTTGCATCATGCCGAAGTCCGTCTTCATACATTGTATATAAAATCCTTCTGTGCACTGGTTTTAGACCATCTCTAACATCAGGCAAAGCACGCGAGATAATAACAGACATAGCATAGTCTAGATAATCTTCTTGCATTTCCTCTGTAATTTCTCTGGGTTTTACATGCCCTATTTCATTTTCTTGTTTTTTAATATCTTTAGACATAATTTTATTTTTTTTGTCCTTCTTTTATGGCTTGATTTATTGTATTCAACATTTCTTTAAAATTGCCAAACTCTTTTTTTACTCTTTGTTCTATCTCTTCTGGCCAAAGTTCTTTTATATTCTGCTTAAAGTTTAATACTTTTGGATTATTAAAAACATTTTGTTTTTTAATATCTTGTAGCGTATTCTCGGAATTTTTAAAAAATAAAATACCTGATATTATTATTAAAATAATTATTATAATCCAAAAAATAAATTTTCTATAGAATAAATTCGATGTCTGAATTTTTTTTAGAAGAGTCATTTTAATAAACTTCAAAAACTATTGTTTGCATTATTTCTTTTGGGATATCAGACATTTTTACTTTAAATTTTCTCTGTGGCTCAATATTTGGGGAACCAATCTCTTTTAAAAATTGATCTAAAGAATTAAGTTTGAGATTCAATTTAGGAACTTGATAATGCATAGGAATAACCATTTTAGGTTCAATCTGGGAGATAATACTTGACGCTTGTTTAGCATCAAGGGTATAAACTCCACCCACAGGTATCATTAAAATATCAACATCCCCTATCTGCTCAATTTGTTCAGATGTTAATTCTCTTTGTCCGATATCTGATAAATGACAAATTTTCATATTCTCCACTTCTATTATATAAAAAACAACTTTTCCTCTTTCCTCCCCCTGAGAATTATCGTGAAATCCTAAAACTCCTTTTATATAAATGCCCTTTGTCTCATATTCGCCTGGACCTTCAATCAAGAAAGGATTACCGCCTATTGCTTTTTTATTAGAATGGTCGGAATGATTATGAGTTATAAGTAAAATTTGTGCTTCTACCTTCGGGAGTTTAAGGCCTATATTTTTATCAAAGGGATCAATCACAATTTTCAATTCTTTGTTATTAATATCCTTTGTGCTTATCTCAAAAAAAGATTGTCCGTGCCAAATAATATTCATATAAATAATTACAAATTTACTATATATTTATTTTACCATAGCCTGCCTGCTCTTGCAATTAGACCAATTTTTATGTATATTAGCATATATGTCTGTAAAAATTTTAAAGAAAGATAAACAAGAAATAATTTGTCCTCCGAAGATTGGAGATATTGTAGAAGGGGAAATTATTGCCTCTGAGTCTAATACTTTATTTTTAGATCTCGGTTTTAAAGGAATCGGCATTATTTATGGCCGAGCTCTTTATGAATCCAAAGATATTTTAAAAAGTTTAAAAGTTGGAGAAAAAATATTAGCTAAAATAACCAATATAGAAAACGAAGACGGCTATCGTGAATTATCTCCAAAAGATGCCTCAAAAGAACTTAGTTGGGACGAATTAAAAAGAAAAAAAGGAGAGGAAGAAGCTTTTGAAATAAAAATTTCCGGAGCAAACAAAGGAGGGTTATTAGCACAAATAATGGGTGTTTCTGCCTTTCTCCCTACTTCCCAATTATCTCCTGAACATTATCCGAGAGTTGAAGGAGGTGAGTCTTTTAAAATAATAAAAGAACTTCAGAAATTTGTGGGCCAAAAATTAAAAGTAAAATTATTTGCCTTGGATCAATCAGAAGAAAAAATAATTCTCTCTGAAAAAGCATGTTTACTTGAACAAATTAAAGAAAGTCTAAAGAAATATAAAGTTAGTGATATAGTTGAAGGTAAAATTACAGGAATAACAAATTTTGGAGTTTTTATAAAATTTGGAGAAGATGGGTTAGAGGGGTTGATCCATTCATCAGAAATTCCTGAAGATATAAACAAAAATTTACCTGAAAACTTAAAGATTGATCAGAAAGTTAAGGCAAAAATTATTGAGATAAATAACGATAGAATTTACTTATCATTAAAAATATAATATTGAGAAGGTAAAAGATTTATTGTTTCCTTCTTAATTCATTTAGAAAAACTAATATATGGCAAAAAAAGCAATACAAAAATTTTTCTTTATAATTTTAATTTTTCTATTAATCTCTTCTATTTTTACTTTATTCAATCCAGGAACTCTGAAACAAGAGAAAGAAATTACTCTCAGCCAAGTCGCACAAGAGATTAATAGTGATAAAGCTATAAAAGAAATCTCTATTTCTGAAAATGATCTTTTAGTTTTATATGAAAATGGAGAAAAAGCAGTTTCCAGGAAAGAAGCTGATTCTTCTTTAACCCAATCCTTAACAAATTATGGCGTTTCTCAGGAAAAGATAAGAAAATTAAATATCAACATAGAAAAAGAAAAAGTAAGTGTTTGGGACTGGTTAATGCCCGTTTTATTCATTTTGCCTCTTTTAATCTTTGGATTGTTTTTTTGGACAATGTCTAAACAAGCCAAAACAGGAGCAAATCAAACATTTGGATTTCTAAAATCTCCGGCTAAACTTTTCGGTAATGGAAAAGCTCAAGGAGAGAAAGTTAGTTTTAAAGATGTTGCCGGATTGAAAGAAGCGAAAGAAGAAATAAAAGAAATTGTTGATTTTTTAAAAACCCCAAAAAAGTTTTGGAAAATGGGAGCTCGTATCCCAAGAGGAGCATTATTAATAGGTGCTCCTGGAACTGGGAAAACATTATTAGCCCGAGCCGTTGCCAACGAAAGTGGTGTCCCTTTCTTTTCAATGGTTGGTTCTGCTTTTGTAGAATTATTTGTAGGAGTAGGAAGCTCAAGAGTAAGAAATTTGTTTGAAACAGCAAAGAAACATCAACCTTCAATTATTTTTATTGATGAACTAGATGCTATTGGCAAGATGAGAATGCCTGGAGTTGGAGGTGGACATGAAGAAAGAGAACAAACATTAAACCAGATCTTAGCTGAGATGGACGGATTCCAAAGAGATACTGGAGTAATAGTTATAGGTGCTACAAATAAACCGGAAAGTCTTGATTCTGCTCTCCTAAGGCCTGGTCGGTTTGATAGAAGAATTATATTAGATTTACCAGACATTAAAGGAAGAGAATCAATATTAAAAATTCATTGTAAAGACAAACCGTTAGCATCAAACGTTAGATTAAAAGAAACTGCTGAACGTACTCCGGGATTTTCTGGAGCAGATTTGGCAAATTTAGTTAACGAAGCAGCAATTTTAGCTGCTCGTAGAAATAAAAAGAATATTTATCAAGAAGAATTTTTAGAATCAATAGAAAAAGTTTTATTAGGACCAGAAAGAAGAAGTCATCTTTTATCTAAAAAGGAAAAAAAGATTTCGGCATTTCATGAGGCTGGACATGCCTTAATTGCTACTTTAATTCCGGAAGCAGAAAAAGTTAGAAAAATTTCCATTGTTTCTAGAGGTATGGCAGCTGGTTATACTTTATCTGTTTCAAAAGAAGAAAAAAGGATAAAAACTAAATCCGAATTTTTAGCTGAAATTTCTGTATTATTAGGAGGGTATTGTGCAGAAAGATTAATATTTAAAGAACTTTCAACAGGAGCTTCAAATGATTTAGAAAAAGCAAGTTCATTAGCTAGAGCATTAGTAACAAAATACGGAATGTCAAAATTAGGTCCTATCTCTTTCGGGATAAGACAAAGTTCGCCTTTTCTAGGTTATGAAGAAGAAATAACAAGAAATTATTCTGAAAAAATAGCATCTGAAATTGATAAGGAAACTGAAAGATTTATAAGAGAATCTGAAAATAAGACAATAAGGTTCTTGAAAAAGGGAAAGAAAATGTTAAAAAGAATAGCAGATGAATTAATTAAAAAAGAAACGATCGAAAAAGAAGAATTTGAGGATTTATTAAAAAGAAAGAAGATTAAGAAGAACAGATCAAAAAAGTAATATCGGGCACGTAGCTTAATGGTAAAGCACCCGCCTTATAAGCGGAAGAGTGAAGGTCCGATTCCTTCTGTGCCCACCATAAGCATTGGATAATTGAAAAATAAGCATATATCAATATAAGTCTGTATTGCTTGCCAAAATTAGTTTGGTACATTAAAATGACAATAGAGTAATGGTAAATCTTTGGTTCAGATATATTATGAAAATAAACTTACCTAAAAAAGAAACATCTATTAAATTACGTAAAAGTGGTAAAAGTATTCGATATATCGAAAAAATTTTAAAAGTACCGCGCTCCACTCTTAGTAATTGGTTACATGATATAAAATTATCTGAAAAACAAAGAGAGCTCTTACATAAAAAATGGTTAAATGCTCTAGTAAAAGCGAGATTAAAAGCAGCTGATGTTCATCGAAACAGAAGGATAAAAAGAATAAAAAGAATCAAAGAAGATGTAGCGAAATTCGCATCAAAATTAACAATGGACAAAACATTGGGAGAGATAATTTTTGCCATATTCTATCTGGCTGAAGGAACAAAAAAAGAATGTTCAGTTGTGATTGTTAATTCCAATCCTAAAATCTTAAAAAATATTCTTAATTTATTCAGATATTTATATTCGCCTAAGCCATCAAAATTCCGATGTTGTCTTCATTTGAGAATGGATCAGTCAGAAGAACAGTTAAAAAAATATTGGGCCAAAATTTTAAATATTTCCAAATCTCAATTTATCAAAACACAATTTGATAAACGAACAGTTAAGCCGACTTTTAAAAAATATAAAGGAGTTTGCGTTGTATTTTATAACGATGTGAATCTTCAGAGACGAATACTTTATATCGGAGAAGAATTACTGCAGGTAATAGATAAAATTTAATTAGGAATGTAATTTAGTTATCCCCCTTGAGTATTAAGTCTCTTCGTTGACAAATATAATGGGCACTTGGCGCAGTGGTTAGCGCGTCTGCTCGACATGCAGAAGGTCGGGGGTTCAAATCCCTCAGTGCCCACCAAATTAAAATAAAATTAGAAATATAAATTATGACAACAAAAATAGAAAAAATCATAGAACCAAACTTAAAAAAAGATTTACCTAATATCCAACCAGGTGATACTGTTAAAGTCTATCAAAAAATAAAAGAACAAAATAAAAAATCTAAGCAAAAAAAACAAGAAAGAATTCAAGTATTTGAAGGAGTTATTTTAGCAGTAAAACATGGTCAAGGTATTTCCGGAACTATTACGGTTAGAAAAATGGTTGGAGATGTCGGAGTAGAAAGGATCTTTCCTATTCATTCTCCTAATATTGAAAAGATTGAGATTGTCCAGAGAGGAAAGAGAAGAAAAGCCAAACTATATTATTTGAGAGATAGAGTTGGTAAAAGAGCAAAATTAAAAAGAGTCGAAAAGAAATAATAATGCCCAGGTGCTGGAATTGGTAGACGGGCTAGCTTGAGGGGCTAGTGGGCGCAAGCTCGTGGGAGTTCAACTCTCCCCCTGGGCACTTTTAAGGGGCACTTGGCGCAGTTGGTTAGCGCGTCTCGCTTACATCGAGAAGGTCGGGGGTCCGAATCCCTCAGTGCCCACATAAACGAACTTAATTAAACCTTGCCGCGGTAGCTCAGAAGTAGAGCACTTCTCTGAAAAAGAAGGGGTGGTCGGTGCGATTCCGACCCGCGGCACAAAAAGCGGGTGTAGTATAGTGGTTATTATGCAACCTTGCCAAGGTTGAGGCGGCGGTTCGATTCCGCTCACCCGCTCCAAAAAAATTGCTTAATTTATTAAGTGGTTTTTTATATATAAATAGGGTTGACATCTGCTCTCAGATGTGCTAATTTAACAAAATTCCTATTGTTTTAGGAATTTAATATGTTATCAACCCAAAAATGGTATTTACTGACTTTCTCAATTTTGATAGGAGTTTCAGGTATTGCCACCGCAGAAATTAACCCTAGTTTAAACAACCAGGCTTGTTTAGATTTAAATATCGTTCAAGGGACCGCTTTGCTTCCTTTGACTTGTCCTCCAACACATGAAGAGATTAAAATACTAGAAAACAAAAAAGTAATTGTAACTGCTTATTCTTCAACCGAATGGGAAACTCAAGGAGATCCTTTTATTACTGCTTCTGGAATGCGTGTTGAAGATGGTATTATAGCTAATAACTTTCTTCCCTTTGGCACAGAAATAAGACTGCCAGATATTTTTGGAGATAAGATTTTTACAGTTCAAGATAGGATGCACTTTAGAAAGAGTGATTACCATTTTGATGTATGGTTTCCCTCATATAAGCAAGCATTAAACTTTGGAGCACAGACGAGCATGATAGAAATCGTAAAACTTCCTTAAGATTATAATTAAAAGACAAAAAACCCACGATAATAGCGTGGGCTTTTTATTTGTGCCCGGGGTGGGATTTGCACCCACACGGGGAATTCCCCACTGGATTTTAAGTCCAGATCGTCTACTGTTCCGACACCCGGGCAAACTAATATTTTAAAAAGAGGCCGAGATGGGAATCGCACCCATGTATAACGGTTTTGCAAACCGTTGCCTTGCTACTTGGCTACCCGGCCATTTACTTTTATTAAAACTTATATTCTCTGTTTTTTCAAGTTTATTTCTACTGATTAAGACTCTCTTTCTTAATTTTTTCCAAGATTTCATCAACTTTTTCTGTGTCTTCTATCTTTTTTTGTTCAAGAAATCTAATTTTGGGGATAGGTCTCATTTTTAAACGCTTATCAAGAGACTTTTGAATATGATAAATATTTTTTTCTAATATACTTAAAATCCAAACAGCTTTCTTTTCTGGCATTACTGAAACCCAAATTTTGGCATCTCTTAACCCAGATGAG
>Ga0075125_10000129_pt1 | contig 30408 bp, 29 predicted proteins | sample AntAceMetag02UKN_FD_69810 | JGI IMG/M metagenome (GOLD analysis project Ga0075125, IMG submission 69810) | Saline lake microbial communities from Ace Lake, Antarctica - Antarctic Ace Lake Metagenome 02UKN | ecosystem: Environmental > Aquatic > Non-marine Saline and Alkaline > Saline | place... | reverse complement strand
AAGAATTATAGCTGCTTCATAAAAAATTAAACGGTAATTTCTAGAAACCAATGTTTTCATCGTAGTTAAGTATTCTTGATAGAAACGCCATGCTTCTTCTAAACGGTTTAACTCTATGTTAATTAATATGTACCTATCTAAATATCTTCTTTTATTTCTGGATTTAATAAAGTACTCCTGGTACTTTGTTAAGGCATTTATATAATTTTTCTCATAGAAAAGTATATCCGATTCAGTCAAATAGAATATAGGATTATCTTTTTTAGGATTAAATTTAGTAGCTAACTCATAGTATTCTTTAGCTTTTTCTAGTTTTTTCTCTTTTAAATGAAGCATAGATAGCTTCAAGTACTTACTAACAAGATTTGAATTTGAAATGTTGTCTTTAATACTTAGAAGGTAATCAATGGCTAGTTTATTCTCTTTTAACCCTTCATGACAAACAGCATAGTAAAACTTTTGCATTATTTTTTGATGTTCATTAGTTAAATAACGTTCTCGATTAAATAGAACAGATTTAAGCTTTATAAAGTCTTCAGTTCTGAGTAATGTTCTAACTAAATCATCTATGATTTTTATTCTTGTTTCTTTTTCTTTAAAAAACACATCGTTTATTTCAGTTTCTAAGAGCTCTATTGTTTCATCATGCATTCTCAGTACTCTATAGCTTTCAGCTAGATAGAGAACTACATCCAACGCTAAAACACTGTCTTTCTCTTGTTTAGAGATAGACAGTAATGTTCTCAAATCTTCAATTAGCTCTTTGGATCTTTTAACTTTTTTTAATTCTTCAAATCTATTTAGATTTTCCAAATTGTCACCTTTCTTTTTCGTACTTCATTAACATATTACCAGAAAGTGTTTTTATTACAATGTCTATTTTAGAATTAGTTATTTCTAGTAGACAATAAGAGTTTGTAGAGCTAAACATATTCTTTGATAAAGACCCTGGGTTTATAAATATAACACCTCTAAGTTCTTTTAATAGCGGTTTGTGAGTATGCCCAAAACAAACAATTTGTATATTATTATGTAAAGCATGATTTAATAATTTAGTTAATCCAAGTTTCACCGAGAAGTGATGACCATGAGTTAAGAATACTTTTACTCCTTCAAAAACAAATGTTAGTTGATAGGGAAATTTAGGTTCAAAAGGATAATTCCCCTTAACTCCAAACACATTTAGAGCCGTTAGTTCATGTTCTTTCATTTCTGAATCCCCTAAACTAATATACCTATCCATATTTGGATGCTTTTGAATTACTTGTTTAACTGATAATCGATCTCTATGATTGTCACTAAATAGTAATAACTTCATTTTTTAAATCCTTCACGAATTTCTTTATTGCATTACCTCTATGGCTAACATGATTTTTTTCTTCTCTTGTTAGTTCAGCCATACGTTTATTTAAATCTTCAATTTGAAACAATGGGTCATATCCGAATCCATTTATTCCCTTTAGCTCTTTAGCAATTTCTCCGTATACTCTTCCTTGGTAGGTATAGAATTTACCACCAGGGTAATATAAAACCAACTGAGAAACAAAGTAAGCAGATCTATCAGTTTCGTTTTTAAGTTTTTTCACTAATAAAGCGTTATTGTCTTTATCTAATCCTGATTTTGAGAACCTCTTAGACCGTACTCCTAAATCATTAGGTAAAGCATTTACTATTAATCCAGAATCATCAGCTAAAGCTATCATATTGTATTTTAAAGAGATAGTTTTCGCTTTTTTAAATGCATTCTCAAAGAAGGTTTTACCATCTTCAATAATTTCGTCAGTAAAACCTATTTCATTCAAAGATATACATTTATATCCGAATGATTCTAAAGCCTGTGTGAATTCTAACATTTTATGTGCATTTTGCGTTGCTATAAGGATTTCTTTCATTTAAATCACCTTATGATAATTTTAACATATTTTTACTATATTTATATTATTCCAAGAAAAAAAGGTTAAGAAACTTAACCTTTATTGTATTCTTGTTCTAGAATTAACCCATTGAGTGAATTTATGAATCAAATCATTTCTCCCAACAAGCAAAATTTCATCTTTTATTTCGAAAGGTGTTTGTGAACTTGGAATAACAATTCTTTCATTACGTCTGATTGCAACTATGTTAACACCAAACTTCTTTCTAATGTCTAATTCAAGTAGATTCTTACCCACAAGTTTTTTAGACACATGTGTTGAAATAAAACTGTATTCTTGATCTAATTGTAAATACTCTAAGAAATTCCCTGAAATTAATATTTTAGCTAATCTCTTACCAGTAGATTGTTCAGGCCATATCAAATGTTCTGGATCTACCCCTAATTTTTCGACAACCCTACCATGATACTCAGATTGTACCTTCACATAAACTTCTTTGACACCCAAATCTTTAAGAATTAAAGTTGTTAGAATAGAATTATCTACATTCATACCGGTAGCTACTATTACAGTATCATATGAACTAATGCTTATTTCTTTTAAAGCATCAATATCAGTAGAATCTAAACAAATTGCGTTGGTAACTGTTTTAGCTATTTTTTCAATTTTTTCAAAATTTATGTCAATTACTAAAACATTCGCATCCAAACTCATTAATTCTTCGATAAGTGCTAAGCCAAAACGACCTACACCAATTACAGCAAATGATTTTTTAGGCATTTTATCCCTCCAATCTACTACTATATCTATTATACTTAAAAGTATCAATTTGTCAATATTTTAGCGAAATATAGAAATCAATAATTGAGTATATACAAAGTTAATGAAATATATTATAATATTTGTTAGCGAGGTGTTTTATGAACGAATTTGATGATTTATTTGAAAAAAACCCAAAACAAGAAATAATTACAGATACTAATAGCTTAGATCATTTTAACAATTATGTGAACAAACAGCATAAAAGCGGTTTGTTATTGACTATATATATAGTGATTACGTTCTTATTTAGTCTAGGGTTACAGTTTATTGTTAATAATCAATTTCCTGATTCCGAGTTAATCCTAAATAATATGAATGAAGTAACTGATGTAGTTATTACCGTATCCGATAATACTTCAGAAGATTCTGAGTATCCTTATTTATTTAATATAACTGGTTCGCTAGTCAATAATAATGAAGAGGAATTACCTGTAGCATATTTTGAAATTGAGTTTTTCGATGCTGAAGGAGAAACCTTAGGCGTTTATACATATCAAGATGAAAACATCGCAAATGGTGAATTCTTGATTATGAATGAGGAAATTGAAGCATCATTTGAGTACACTACTTATACTGTTGTTTACGGTTTTGACGTAAGTGCTACTCTATATACAATTTTCAATTTATTACCTGTTATATTTATTGCCTTTGCCTTCTTACTAGTAGACAAAGAAAGCTTTAGAGCTGACAAACAAGATTTCAAGAAAAATAAAAAACAATATTTAGTACAAATCGTAATAGGTTTCTTCATGGTATACGCTGCTTTGCTTGTAGCAAATCTAATCCTACAAATACTTGGTGTTTTAGGAACAAGTGAAAATGAGATGGCAATACAGAGATTATTTACTGACGATCCATTGCAATTAGGAATGTTGTTCTTATTACTTTGTGTATTTACACCAATTGTTGAAGAGGTTGTATTTAGAAAAATTATTTATAACTTTTTTGAACCAAGAACAAATTATAAAGTAGCTATAGCGGCTACAGGTATTATTTTTGGATTAATGCATGTATTAGCTTATAGAGATTTTGTTCAATCAATACCTTATATTCTTATGGGATTAACATTTGGTTATATATATTATAAAGCTAATAAGAATATTTACGTAACTATCGGTGTTCATTTCCTAAACAACTTATTAAGTTACGCCGTGTACTTTTTAGCAATCGTATTTGGAATTATGATATAGAAAGCAGTTAAAGCTGCTTTTTTTTTGCTTTAATTCCAATAAAAAAAGGCTGTTATTAACAACCTTAATTTATCTTTTATTATCTAACTTTTTCTTTTAAAACTTTTCCAGCTTTAAATGTTGGAGCGTTTAGTGCAGGAATTTGTATTTGAGCTCCAGTTCTAGGGTCATGACCTACTCTAGCTTTTCTTTGCTTAACTTCAAAAGTACCAAATCCTGTTAAAACAACTTTTTCACCTTTTACTAATGCTTCTTGAATAGCAAGCACTGTAGAGTTCAAAGCTTTTTCTGAATCTTTCTTAGAAAAGTCAGCTAAATCTGCAATACGAGCAACTAATTCAGATTTGTTCATATTTAATTCCTCCTTTTTAATGATATCTAAATTATAGATAAAATATAATAAAAAAGCAAGGCATTTAGCGAAAAAAACCAATTAATTTATAAAAAAACCCATATTTACGACAAATATGGGTTATATTTTGACTATTCTCTATTTCTAAGGACTAAATTTAGCGGTGTGCCTAAGAAATCAAAACGTTCACGTAAACGATTTTCTAAATACCTATAGTATGAAAAATGCATACAATTTGAATCATTTACAAATAAAACAAACGTTGGACACTTAGTTTTTACTTGAGTTACATAGAAAACTTTTATTACTTTTTGCTTATGTGCTTTTGGTGGATTAAGCAACATTGCTTCTGAAATAACTTCGTTTAATACAGAAGTAGAAACTCTACGATCGTAATTTTCATATGCTTGATCAATTACTGGAAACAATGTTTTTACTCTTGCTTTTGTTTTTGCTGATACATATACAATTGGGATATAACTTAGAAACCTAAATTCCTTACGAATATTTTTTTCCCATTCATTCATTGTATATTGATCTTTTTCTATTGTGTCCCATTTATTAACAACAAGAATTAAAGCTTTTTTGTTTTCTAATGCATATCCAGCTATGTGTTTATCTTGAGCTTGTATTCCAGTTTCAGCGTCTATAAGCACTAAACATATATCACTACGCTCTATAGCTGAAAGAGCTCTTAGATTAGCGTATTTGTCTATGTTTTCGTATATCCTACCACGTTTCTTCATACCAGCAGTATCAATTAATACATAGTGAGTATCATCCTTTACAAATTGTGTATCTATTGAATCAGTTGTTGTTCCAGATATATCTGATACGATAAGTCTTTCACTACCAAGTATTGCATTAACTAAAGAAGATTTACCAACATTTGGTCTACCAATAACTGATATTCTACGATAGTCTTCTTGATAGTCATCATCAACTTCATCAGGTAAGTGAGCAATAACTTCATCTAAAAGGTTTCCAATACCTAAACCATGCGCTGAGGAAGTCATAACTACTGCTGTAGCTCCTAGTTCATAAAAATCATATAGATTTTCACGGTGCTTTAGGCTTTCTAACTTATTAACTGCTATAATTACAGGCTTTTCAGATGAATATAATAGGCTCATTACATCTACATCTGTAGGTAATAAACCATCTCGTCCATCAACAGCAAAAATAATAACATCACTTTCTTCAATTGCTATTTCAGCCTGTGCTCTGATTTCAGTTAAAAAAGGTGCATCGCTAATCTCGATGCCCCCTGTATCAATAAGTCTGAATTCGTGATTTAACCAATCTGCTTTACTATAGATTCGATCTCTAGTAATACCGCTTAAATCATCAGTGATAGATTTTCTTTCACCAATAATGCGGTTGAATAGTGTTGATTTACCAACGTTTGGTCTACCAACTATTGCAACTACTGGTAACATATACTCACCAAATTTCTATTTTCTTATTTGTAATCCTTGAATAAGTCCGCTAATGATTGATCAGAACTTACATTTTCAGATAGTTGTTTAGAATATTCATCACGATTTTTACGTTCTAGAATACTCTTCATAGATAATGACATTTTCCATCTTTTTGGATTAAATTCTGTAACTTCAGCAGTAACTATTTGTTCAAGTTTTAATACGTCTTCAATTCTTGAAACGTGTTCTTGAGAAATTTCACCAATTGGTAAGTAAGCTTCAATGCCTTCTACATCCAATATAGCTCCTTTTTCTTCAATTCTTAAAACTTGTGCAGATACTAGTTCGCCTCTTTTGTATTTTTTGTCAGCCCAAGGGTTGTACTCCAAATGCTTTTTAGATAATGCAAATTGTTTTTTATCTGCATTTATACTAGTTATTTTTAATTCTAAAGTTTCTCCAACTTCAACAGCACCAGCCAAGTTTTCATCAGGACTCCAAGAATAATCAAATCTATTTAACAATCCAACTACTTCTTTTTCAATTTCTACTAACATACCATATTGCATTTTTCTAACAACAGTACCTGTTACTTTATCTCCAACATTGTATTTAGCTATAAATTGATCCCATGGTGTTTCAAGTAATGCCTTAATAGATAAACTAATTCTTTTACCTTTAATTCTGATTACTTTAACTTCAACTTCTTGGCCTACTTCTAAATAGTTTTCGACTTTTTTAACTCTGAAGTGAGAAACTTCTGAAATATGTACTAAACCTTCAGTACGTTCTCCAATGCTTACAAAAGCACCAAATTCAGTAATTTTTTTCACTTCACCTTTATATACATCATCAACATGGAAGCTTTCGAACTCAGCTTTTTCAGCTGCTTTTTGAGCTTCAAATTGAATTTGTTTACGGTTTACGATAATTCTTTCATAGCGTCCTTTTTGTTCTATTTCAATAATCCTAGCTACTATGTCTTGACCAACTAATTCATTCTTGTCTTGAGTATCATTTTTAAGTGATATTAGAGATTCTGGTAAGAATGCTTCTACACCATTAAAATCAAGTAATAATCCGCCTTTTACAGCTTTTTTTACTTTAAAAGTTACGTCTTTATCAACTTCTAATTCATTTCTGAATTGGTCTCTTTTTTCCTGTTTTAAAATGTCAAGTCTTGATAATAAAAGTGAATCTGAATCGTCTCCACGTTTGAATTGTGTAATCTTCACCTTAATTTCGTCGTTAATTTTAAATAAATCTTTAATACTATCAATTTTTTCTGTTGTTACATGTTGTTTGTAGATAACTCCTTCACAAGTGTATCCAACATCGACCAACATTTCTGAATCTGTAACATTAATTACTGTACCAGTAACTATGTCACCAACTTTAGGGATGTATAAATTTCTCTCGCCATCAATTCCCATTATTACTTTCTCCTTTTAATTTACTCATAAATTTATTATATATCATATCGGTAACCTCATCAATTGAATTTTCTGAGGTATCGATTAAGATAGCATCTTTCGCTTGTTTAAGCGGGTTGTAATCTCTAGATGAATCAAAGTCATCTCTTCTTTTAATGTCTTCTATTAAGTCACTAAGACTTTGATTGTATCCGTATCTCTGTAATTCTATAAATCTTCTTTCAGCTCTAACTTCTACTGAGGCAATCATAAAGATCTTAACATCAGCATCTTTAAGAACCACAGTTCCAATATCTCTACCATCCATTACAACATTATGCTGTTTTGTAATATTTTGTTGAAGAATAACTAATTTATTTCTAACTGGTATATGACTAGCAACTAAAGAAACATTGTCTGCGACTTCTTTTCTTCGGTTTAAAACCGTCATATTTACACCATCCATAAACAGTTCTCCGAATTTGAAAACAAACTCTGTTGTATCAATGAAACTGTATGCATAAGGATTGTTTAAATCAATTCCTATACTTATTGCTTTGTATGTAGTAGCTCGGTACATTGCGCCGGTATCGATATAGATATATTTTAGTTTTTTAGCTAATTCCTTAGCGACTGTTGACTTACCAGATGCTGCTGGTCCGTCGATCGCAATACTATGATATTTCATATAGCCTCCATAACCTTTAACATTATACCATAAATTTCTAAAATTCATACAAAAAAAGTTCTTAAATTATCACTTACCGTTTAGACTTAAATTCCATAACTTTTTCATTTCGTGAATTTTTAATATACGATAATCTCCTTTGTTCATTCCTTTCAAATCTAAAGTACCGTAACGAACACGTTTTAATCTAGTTACTTTATGCCCAAATTTTTCAAACATTCGCTTAACTTGGTGATATTTTCCTTCTGTAATCGTTATATTACAAAATGAATTTTCTTTTTTTTCATCGTATTTTACATTAGTTATTCTAGCTTTTTGAGTAAAGAAATCTCCTAAATCTATCCCATTACACATATCTCTTGTCTCTTCTTTTCTTAGTAGTCCTTCAACTTTTACATAGTATTCTTTTTCCAATTTAAATGAAGGATGTGTTAACGCATGAGAAAACTCTCCATCATTAGTCATTATCAGCAGACCACTTGTATTATAATCTAGTCTACCAACAGGGAAAACATTAACCTCAGCAGGCATTAAATCCATAACAGTTAATCTATTAAAGTTATCATTTGTTGTTGAAAGATAACCTTCTGGTTTATATAAAATATAGTATGCTAAGTCAACGATCTTTACTTTCTTTCCGTCAACTCTAATGTCATCATCAAAACCAGCTTTAGTACCTAAAACTGTTACTTTTTCTCCATTAACTTTTACTCTACCTGATGTAATTAACTCTTCAGCTTTTCTTCTTGAAGCGATTCCCGCTTTTTGAATAATTTTTTGTAATCTTTCCATAATATCCTTTCAAAAAAGTGGGGAGTATCCTCACTTATTCTTATTTATTTTCAAGTTGTTCGATTGTTAATAATACTTCTTTAATCCTGCGCTTTTTAACCTTCAAAACTTTGAAAGTAAGAATAGCTGTATCTTCTTTAATAATTTCACTTAAATCATCGTATTCTTGGTTGTAATTAATTATATGTTCAATCTGTTCTCCGACTTCAGGTATATCTTGAAAGATTTCGAAAAGCCAACCACCAACAGAAGTTGATTCTGAAACTGGTGCTTCACCTAATTCTAAATCTTCAAATAAATCGTCAAGATCAAAGTCTGCATTTATTTTAAATGTATTGTCATCTGTTTTAGTAATTGTTTCTTCTATAGCATCATGTTCATCATAGATTTCTCCAACTAATTCTTCTAAGGCATCTTCCATAGTAACAATTCCATCTAAACCGCCATATTCATCCACTACGAATGCTATATGGCTATTTTCAGCTTGTAAAAGCTCTATTAGTGCATCTACTTTAGATGATGCTGGCACAAATATCGGTTTTCTAACTAAACGTCTGATATTGATATGTTGTCCCTTTATAAGTTTGGTATAGAAATCACGTTCAGATAATACACCTATAATATTATCAATTGTATCATCATATACAGGTATACGTGAAAATTTTGTTTTAAAGAATAAATCCTTAATCTCTTCTATACTGTCTTCAACTTCGATAGCTATCATATCAACACGAGGTGTCATGATTTCTTCAACATTAATACTAGATAAATCCAGTACTTTTTGAAGCATATCAGCCTCTTCTTCGTCGATAGATCCTTCTTCTTCCATTGTATCAATAATAGTTTCTAATTCAGATTCTGTAACTGACACTTTGTTTTCTGTTTCTACTCTAGCCATAACCTTGCGATTAAGAACTAAGAATGGATAAGTTATCGGCGTCATTATCTTAATGACAAAATAGATTAGGTTACTAATCTTTAAACAAATTTTTTCGGTATGAGCTTTGGCTATACTTTTTGGTAATATTTCACCAAAAATTAATATGATAATAGTCATAACAGCTGTATTCATAATTGTTGTTATAGTATCAGCATTTGCCATTGATTCAAAGATTCCCGAGAATAATATAACCGATACAGTAGTTAACGCAATATTAGCTAGATTATTACCTACTAATAACGTTGTTAATGTACGGTCAAAATGCTCTACAATCCATAATGCTTTTTTTGATCCATTAACATCTTTTTCGACTAATGTCTTAAGCCTCAGTTTTCCTACTGATGAATAAGCCATCTCTGTCATAGAGAAAAAAGCCGATATTATGAGTAATGAAATCATCAAAATCAATAATGTTGGATTAAATACAGTTAAAAACATGAGCACGGACGGACTAACTTCCAAGAATAATCACCTCTTTATATTACTTGGCTCTGGTATCATATTTACCAGTAGCTGTGGAAACAACAATTTTTTCACCTTCACTAATAAATAAAGGTACTGACAAGCGTAACCCTGTGTTAGTTAACGCTTCTTTAGTTGCGTTTGAAGTTGTATTACCTCTAACTCCACCCGCAGTTTCAACTATTTCTAAGACTACTTTGTCTGGTAGTTCTACTCCTAAAATTTCACTACCAAAAGATATAATGTTAACATTCATACCTTCTGACAAATAGACTATTTGGTCCTCTAGATTTGATTTATGCAATTCAAGTTGTTCATATGTGTCATTATTCATGAATACATATAAATCATCATAGCTATACAAAAATGCCATTATATCCTTATCTATTTGTGCTAGTTCGAATTTTTCTCCTGAATTGAAAGTTATATCGATAACAGATTTAGAACGTAAATTTCTTAATTTTGTTCTAACAAACGCCGAACCCTTTCCCGGTTTAACATGTTGAAAATCTATAATTGAATAGATGTTTCCATCATGTTCAAGCGTTAAACCTGTTTTAAAATCACTTGTACTAATCATATATTCCTCCTAATTACGTATTATATAACATTAAGTATTATATTACAAAAATGTTATATTGACAATAGATTTCATTCCTACTATAATAAAGTAGACAAAAAAAGAGGTGAAATTATGTTTTTAGCTATAACAGACGTGCTAAATTGGGTATTACCAATAACATTAGGTTTATTAGTGGGATATATGATAGCTACAAGAGGAAAAGGCAAAAATAAAGATGCATTAGTATACTTAAACTCAGAAGATTTTCGTCAAAATATGCGTAAAGGTCAGTTAATTGATATAAGACCTGAAGAAGATTTTATGCGAGGACGAATAAACGGTAGCCGTAACTTCCCTAAAAGACAAATTTTAAGCAATTTATTTAAATTAAGAGCTGATCAGCCAGTATTCCTATACGCTGAAAAAACTAACGGCGCTATTAAAAGTGTAGCCAACAAATTGGCTAAAAAAGGTTTTAATCCAATATATATCTTAAAAGAAGGCTTTGAAGAATGGCCTTTCACTAAGAAAAACTAATTAAAACAACTAAAAAAGACTGAAATATTTGTAAGTAGATGCAAATCAGTCTTTTTTTTCTTTTATATTTTCAGTTATTTCCTTGATTGTTTCATTAAAACTTTTGTCACCAACAAAATACCAATTGCAATCCATTTTATTTTTAAACCATGTTATTTGTCTTTTTGCATATCGTCTAGAATTTCTTTTAAGTAAATTTTTTGAGAATTCTAGATTATTTTTTTTGTCAAAATATCCGAAAAACTCTTTATATCCAATAGCTTTAGTAGCCTGGGTATCTAAATTCTGATTGTATAACCATTCTGCTTCTTGTAGAAGGCCATTGTCAACCATTTTATCTATTCTCAGTTCGATATTTTTATAAAGTAAAGCTCTATCCATTTCTAAACCGATTATAATTGCGTTTTTATAGAAAAGTTTTTTACCTGATAAGTCTACATCTGAATCAGTTTTTTCTAAAGCTCTCAAAACTCTTCTTCGGTTATTTAAATCTGTGTTATCTGCAACATTCGGCGCTGTTTTTTTTAACAACTCCACCAAATCATCTAATTTCATAGCATCATATTTCTCAAGAGTTGATTCATCTCTTTTGACCCCTTTAAATCGGTAATCGTAAAGTACTGAATTAATAAATAAACCACTACCACCAACCAAGATTGGTGTTATGTTCTTTTTTAAGAGCTCATTTATTTTACTTCTAACTATGTTTTGATATTCAGCTACTGAGAATTGTTCCCTTACTTCTATAATGTCTATTAAATGATGCTTAATGCCCTGCATTTCCTCTTTAGTTACTTTTGCGGTTCCAATGTCTAACCCTTTATAAAACTGCATAGAATCGCAAGAAATGATTTCTCCATTGAATTCTTTAGCTAGTTCAATACTAAGTTTAGTCTTGCCAACACCAGTTGGTCCAACTATTGCGATTATTTTATTCATCACATTATCCGATTGAATAGTTTTTCAATTTGATCTATTGAAATAGTAACTATGATTGGTCTACCGTGAGGACAAGTATATGGTCTTTCACATTTTCTTAAGTCTTGGATTAATATATCAGATTCCGTTTTTGTTATGTAATGGTTCGCTTTTAATGAATGCTTACACGATAATAATTTAGCTAGGTCGTCTATTATTGCTTTTGATGACAAGTCTTGTCCGTTAATTAGTTTCATAATAACTTCTTCTGTATAGACTAATTCGTAATTTTTAACGAACCAAATAGGAACTTGACTAATTAATATTTGACCGTCTTTAATAATTGCTTCAATGCCAAATTCATTTAGTTTATCTAAGTAATCATTTAGTCTAATAGTTATATCATTGCTTAAATTTAGTTTTAATGGGATTAACATTGACTGTGTGCCAGTTGAATTAGACATTTTTGAAATATATCTTTCATATCTTATTCTTTCTGCGGCTGCATGTTGGTCAACTAAGTATAATCCGTTTTCGTTTTGAAATATCAAATAAGTTCCACTATATTGACCAATATATTCAATATCTGGAATAATTCGTTTAGGTAAATCAACGGTCTCGTGTTTTGTGTCTTCACTTAACTCTTCAATAAAGGAAATTTGTTCCTTAGATTCAGAATTGTATATTTCTTTAATTGGTTCATGGAATTCCATTTTCTCTTGATTGAAGTCTTTTGGTTTTGCATTTTGATATATTGACTGAATACTTACCTTTGAAGCGATTGTTTTTTTTATTAAGTTTAGCAACTTTTCATATTCCGAGAATTTTATTTCTTGTTTTCTTGGATGTATATTAACATCAATAATTCCTGGATCACAATCGATATATAGAACTGTGATAGGATATCTGTTCCTAGGTATCAATTGTTCATAGCATTCTTTAATAGTTCTAACTATTTTAGAATCCGTTATTTGTCTTTTGTTTACAAAAATATTGATATAGTTTCTTGATGATCTGTTGATAATAGGATTCGTTGTGAATCCTTTTATCTCATAATCTCTAGAAACATCTTCAAATTCAATCATGTTTTTAGCAACATCAATTGAATAAATACTAGCAATAATGTCAATAATAGAATTGTTTCCTCTACTCACAAACATTAGTTTAGAGTTATTGGTTAACCTAAAAGAAATATTTGGATAAGCTAGTGCAAATTTATTAACCATTGATTGTATTACAGCTAGTTCATATTGCGGTGATTTTAAGTATTTGAATCTAGCTGGTGTTGTATAGAATAGTCTTGTTACATTTATCTTTGTTCCTCTATTTGCTGAAGTTGATATTTTTTCAACAAACTTACCATCTTCATATACGACCTTTACTGCGGAATCACCAGTTGAAGTGGTTAGTTCAACTCTACTAATTGCAGCAATACTAGGTAATGCTTCTCCTCTAAAACCAAGAGAGTTGATTCTAAAGAGATCATGTACATTTTCAATCTTAGATGTAGCATGTCTTTCAAACGCCAATAAAGCGTCAGGTCCATCCATTCCGCTGCCATTGTCGGTAACAGTAATAGATTTCAATCCTGACTCGATTAAATCAATATCAATTTTTAAACTTTCTGCATCAATACTGTTTTCTACTAATTCTTTAACAACATTACCGATTTTTTCAATGACTTCACCGGCAGCTATTTTATTAGAGATAACTGTATCAAGACGTTTGATAACACTCATATTTCACCTATTTTTTAGATACTTTCTTAATTTCTTCTAATACATCATTTAAGATATTCATCGCTTTTATTGGCGTTATATCTAGGATGTCTAATTCTTTTAATTGGTCAATAATTGGTAAGTATTTGTCTTCAACTTTTTCTTCGTCAATCAGGGCTTCTTCATAATTAAACAAATCAATGGTTTGTGGTTTAATAACATTATATCCGTGATTAGTTTCTAGTTCACTAAGAATTTGATGTGCTCTTTTTGTTAGAACGTTAGGAAGTTTAGCGAGTTTAGCAACATGAATACCATAACTTCTGTCTGTAGGTCCATCAACTACTTTATGTAAGAAAACGATACTACCATTTTCTTGTTTAGCTGTAACGTGGACATTATGTAATGCTTTTAAACTATCTTCAAGGTACGTTAGCTCATGATAATGAGTTGAGAACAATATCTTACAATTAATTTTATGGTGTGAATACTCTATGATTGCTTGAGCTAAAGCCATTCCATCATACGTAGCTGTTCCTCTACCGATTTCATCAAATAAGATTAATGATTTTTCAGTAGCGTTTTTGAGAGCATAGTTAACTTCTAACATTTCTACCATAAAAGTAGACATACCAGAACTTAAATCATCAGATGCACCAATTCTTGTGAATATTTGATCAAATATTGGAAGTTTAGCACTTTTAGCAGGTACAAAACAACCTATTTGGGCCATTATAATAATTAATGCAAGTTGCCTCATATAGGTTGATTTACCACTCATATTAGGACCAGTAATTAATAATATTTGGTCTTCTTCGCTCATATTTAATGAGTTTTCTACAAATATATCTTCACTAATAGCTTCAACTACAGGATGTCTTCCATCCTCTATTTCTATTAAACGTTCTTCTATAAGTTCAGGTTTAATGTATCTATTATTCATTGATACTGTACTAAAAGCAACAAGCATATCTAATTCACTTATCTGTCTAGCTAATTCTTGTAAGTTTATAGTTTCTTTTTTAGCAATTTCTCTAAGGCCTAAGAATAATTCATATTCAATATTAACCATTCTTTCATTTGCACCAAGTATTAAAGCTTCTTTCTCTTTTAATTCACTTGTTATATATCTTTCTGAGTTAGATAGAGTTTGTTTTCTAATATAGCCAAATTCATCTTTGACCATATCCATTTGGCCTTTTGTTATTTCAATATAATACCCGAAGACACGATTATATCCAACTTTAAGTTTATTTAATCCTGTTCTACTTCTTTCTCTTTCAACAAAAGTTTCTAACCACGCTTTTGAATTTAAAGCGTTGTCTCTAATTTCATCTAAGGTTTCATTATATAAGTCTTTGATGAATCCACCTTCTTTAATTGATAATGGTGGATTTTCGATTATAGCTTTTTCAATAAGTTGTGTTAAATCTTTAAAATCAGGCATTTTATCTAAAATGTCTTTTGCGAATTTATTATCTAAATTAGATAGTGATTGTTTTATAGAAGGTAATGTGTTTAAACTCTTTTTTAAATTTACTAGGTCTTTTGCATTACAGTTACCAAAAGACAACCTACCTACTATTCTTTCTAAGTCATAAACTTTTTTTAACTCATCTTGGATATCACTTTTGATTATAAAATTATTATTTAGGCTTTCTACTAAACTATAGCGTTTTTCAATATGTGATTTATCTATTAACGGTCTATGGATACTTTGTTTTAAATATCTAGAGCCCATTGCTGTTTCGCATTTGTCTAAAAGCCAAAATAAAGTGCTAGATTTTGTTTGCCTTCTAAAAGTTTCTGTTAGTTCTAGGTTTTTCTTTGAATTATTATCAATTCTTAAATATGAATTAGAATCAAAAACTTGAACTTTTTGCAAATGCATTAAGGTTTGTTTTTGAGTTTGTTCTAAATAGTTAACAAGTCTTGCGAAGGCTTGAATTAACTCTTTATCATATATTTCATTAACTAGACTTTTATAATAACTTGGCAAATCTACATTATCACTAACAGATATTGTCAATTGATAGTCATTTAAATAGTGTTTCACAAGCTTATTCCTAAGATTTGATGGTATAACAACTTCTCTAACGTTAAGATTTAATATTTCGTTAAATAGAATACCTATATCTTCAGGAACTCTCTCTAAATAGTTTTCTCCCGTGGTTAAATCTGAGAATGCTAATATATACCCGTGTTTAATTTCTGTAATAGCTACGATATAGTTATTGTCTTTTTGATTAATAGAACCATCAGCTATAATTGTTCCAGGTGTAATAAGCTTTATTACTTCTCGTTTAACAATGCCTTTTGCTTCTTTTGGGTCTTCAACTTGTTCTACAATAGCTACTTTATAACCTTTTTCGACTAACTTTTCTAGATAAACACTAGCAGCATGGTATGGTATTCCACACATTGGTACCCTTTCTTTAGAACCAGCATCTCTTCCGGTTAAAACAATTTCTAGTTCTTTTGAGGCCACTATTGCATCTTGAAAGAACATTTCATAGAAGTCTCCTAGTCGAAAAAAGACTATAAAATCACTATAGTCTTTTTTAATTTCTAAATATTGTTGCATCATTGGTGTGTATTGTGTACTGTCTTGTTTCACGTAGTCCTTCTCCTAAATCAATTCCAGAACACTGGCAATCCAAAAGGTAAGATACCTTGGTCAAGATAATATAAGTATGAGTAGCCAGCAAATCCTAGGATTGCGATAATTACTGCAATAACAATAATCCACGTTACTCTTCTGCGGCGACGTTTTTTATAGTATTTCTTAATAATTTGATTTATTTTTTCATCTAGTAAATCTTTTTCTTCATGTGAAAGAAGAGATTCGTCAACTTCTTTAACAGGTTCTAAAGCAGCTGGCTCTTGAGAAATTATTTCCTTTATATTTTCTTCATTAATTTCTACTAATACATGTTCTTCTTTTTCTTCTGTAATTACAGGTTCCTCTATAACTTCCTCAACAACAGGAACTGGTTCCTTTTTAGGTTCTGGTTCTGGAATTGGGGTTACAACAGGTTCTTCAATATCTTCCTTAACAGGAATAACTACTTCTTCAATAACCGGAGTAACAACAGGTTCTTCTTCAATATCATTAACAACATTTTCTTCTTTAGTACCTAATGGAATATTATAATCAAACGTATCTATATAAAATACTTTATGATACATTCCTAGTGCAAATTCGATAAATTCAATCATATCTCTCTTTTTAAGATCAATTGATATTTTAAAGCCTTTTTTCTTAGCATACAATTCTAAATCTAATACAGATTTTTTTGAAAGTAATTGACTCTCATCATCAGTAAGTTTAAATTTAGCTGTAAGGATTTCGATTAGTTTAGATTTATTAATACGGCGAGGAACTGAAATATCGTATTTCTTTCCTAATCCTTTAATGTCTCCTAAAGTGTAAGATGCTAAAACGTCATCATTGTATCCCCTAATTTTTAACCCGTCTAAGTATCCGTTTTCTTGACTTAGTACTTCTTTAAACAATGTTAAAAAGTCTTCATACTTCATAACTTCTAGATCAACCGTATAATTATGTTGAAGTTGTTCTAACTCTTTAATAAAATTACCTTTTAAAGATAACTTGTTTTGGTTTAAAAATAAGAAATCAAATAATAATTCTTTATATCTAGATAATTCAAAATCAAGGTTATATGATTTGATTAATTTTTCCAATAGAAAATTGGAATATTTTTCATATCCTCTTAATCTAAATTTTTGTTCATCAGTATAAGTATTAAATAACTTTACTTCAAATACTTTATCTCTGATAGTTTCCTTTAATATAAATCTGTGGACTGAACATGGCAACTTTATTTTATACTTAACCATTAAGTCCCTTATCTCTTCAGTTGGAATTACAACTAAACGTTTTGAAAATTCAAAATATTCCTCATTTGTTTTGAATTTACTCATAATCTCACCCTTTTCTATAACACTAATTTTATTTTAATATAAAAACAGATATATTTCAAGTGAGTTATGCAATAAATTAGCGATTTCCTGTATTTTTTTTAAAATGAATAAATATTTATCTATAAAACATAATTTAGCTTTTAAATTGCTTCACCTTTTAGTGACCAAGTCTTAGCTTCTGTAATCTTTACTTCTACAATTTTACCGATAGTTTCTTTGTTAGCTTTAAGGTTTACAAGTTTATTGTTTTCTGTGCGTCCTGACAATACTTCGGGATTTTTTTTAGAACAACCTTCAACCAAAACTTTTACTACTTTATCAGCAAATCTTTCATTACCTCTTTTGTATCCTTCATTAACTAACTCATTTAATCTGTGTAATCTGTCTCTTGCTATTTCTTCTGTTATATCTGATTCGTATGTTGCTGCAGGGGTTCCTTTTCTTCTTGAATAAATAAATGTAAAGGCTCCTTCAAAATTTGATTTCCTTACAAGATCCATTGTTTCTTGAAAGTCCTCTTCTGTTTCAGTAGGAAAACCAACAATTATATCTGTAGTTAAAGATACATTAGGTATGTTTTTATATATTCTATCTACTAAATCTAGATATTGTTCTTTAGTGTATTTGCGATTCATTTTCTTTAACACTTTGTTAGACCCTGATTGAACAGGCAAGTGAATATGTGACATTACATTAGATTTTCTTGAGATAACATCAATTAATTCATCAGAAAAATCTTTAGGATGACTTGTTTGGAATCTAATTCTTGATATATCTAGATTACTTAAGTCTTCTAATAAATCAGCAAAGCTGTAATTATAGTTTTGAAAGTCTAAACCATATGAGTTAACGTTTTGTCCTAATAAAGTTATTTCCTTATAACCTCTTTTAATAAGGTCTTTTACTTCCTCGATAATGTATTCTTTTCTTCTAGATCTTTCTTTACCTCTAGTATAGGGTACGATGCAATATGTACAGAATTCATCACAACCAAACATGATATTAACCCATGCTTTATATCTATGGTCTCTTGCATGAGGAAGATGCTCTGTAATATGCCCTTCTTCAGAGAATACTTCTATTATTTTTTTGTTTTCTTTCATCACATAGTTAAGATATTCTAAGAATTTAGATATGTTGTGTGTTCCAAACACGATATCAACATGTTTGTAAGTTGATAAAATTCTTTCTACTGTAGCTTCTTCTTGAGACATACATCCAGCTACGGCTATTATTAAGTTAGGATTAACTCTTTTAAAACTTTTAAGTCTTCCTAGCTCACCGAAAACTTTGTTTTCAGCACCTTCTCTAACAGCACATGTATTTATTAATACTAAGTCAGCTTCTTCTAGGATACTAGTTTCTTCAAATTTTTGAGATATTAACATTCCTTTGATGACTTCAGTATCAGCTTCATTAGCTTGACAACCATGTGTTTGAATTAAGAATTTTTTTCCTATTCCTATATCTTTTATTTCTTTAGATACCTTGTATTCATTTATTAACACTTTAGATTTTGAGCGTTTTCTAGCAAGTCTCAAATCCGGTTTTTTAATTCTTTCCATATCTATTCCTCTTTTATGTTTATTCTAGTAATTTTTTTGTTATCTAAATCAAGCAATACCGCATTAAATTGCAGTAATCCACCTATTTCAGGTTTTATTCTTTCTGGTACTCCTGAAATAAATTTTCTTATTCCTTGATTGATTTCTCCACCTATAATACCGAATTTAACGCCAGACATTCCTACGTCTGTTTGGTACATTGTTCCTTTTGGAAAAACCATCTCATCAGCTGTAGGTACATGTGTGTGTGTTCCAATAACAGCATCTACTCTACCATCTAAATAGTGAGCAAGTGCAATTTTTTCACTTGTTGCTTCGGCGTGGAAGTCAACGATTATGTGATCGGCATTTATCTTTTCTAATAATTCATCCATCTTTGTGAATGGATTATCAATAGGATCACGCATGAATATTCTTCCTAGGAGGTTGATGACAACGATTTTAGTTCCATTGTAGTTATATTCAACATACTCATTTCCGGGTGTACCAGGGCCATAATTTGCTGGTCTAGCAACGTATGGTAACTCAAGCACTTCATGATAGTCTCTTCTTGAAAAAGCGTGGTTACCTAACGTGAATACATTGACGCCTCTTTTTAGGTAGTCTTTGTAGATTTCTTCACTTAGACCATTCGTGTCAGAGATGTTTTCTCCGTTAACAATAATAAAGTGAGGTTTGTATTCTTGTTTTACAGCTGCGAAATATTTATCAAAGGCTTTTCTGCCTTGTTCCATATATACATCGCCAATAAATAGTACTTTCATTAGTTTCTCTTTTCTAGGATGCTAAAGTAGTCATAGGTTGGAAGGTATTCCAAAAAATCCCAAAACTTTAAAGCATCAATCATTTCATATATTTTTTCTTTTGACATATAACTAACAGCTTTTACTTCAACTTCATCTATTGTAAGTTCAGCAAGTGAAACATCTTTATTTACAAGATACATCTCTATTATATAGTTTGAATAGTCATTTTCTATAAATAAAGAATCCATATGTTTTAATTCATTGAGTTTCAATGATAAACCTATTTCTTCTTCAGTTTCACGAAGAGCCGCAATTAATGGTGTTTCTCCACTGGTTACAGCGCCAGCAGTCGGCGCCCATTGATATGGGTCCCTGTCTGTTTTTTTATTTCGCTGTTGTACTAAGTAATCACCCATAGAGTTCTTTATCCAAATATGAACTACTTTATGATATTCCCCTTTTAGGGTTTTAGTACCTCTAGCCATTGTTTTATTAAGTTTTATTCCATTTGTATCAAATATATCAAAGTATTCCATAGTTCCTCCAAAAATAAAGCCCTCCAAAAACGACTGGAAGGCTTGATTCCTTATTTTGCAATGTTTTGAGCACGAGTCTCTCTTATAACTGTAATTTTTATCGTTCCAGGATAACTTAATTTTTCTTCAATTTGTTCTTTGATTTCCTTAGCAATTATGTGTGTTTTAGCATCGTCAACTTCATTTGGTTTAACGATAACTCTAACTTCTCTACCTGCTTGAATAGCAAATGCAGAATCTACACCTTTAATAGTAGAAGCTATTTCTTCTAATTGTGACAGGCGATTTATATAATTGTCTAATGATTCAGATCTTGCTCCTGGTCTAGCGGCGCTCAATGCATCAGCTGCAGCTACTAATACGCCGATAATAGTAGTTGCTTCATGGTCACCATGATGTGATTGTATAGCATCTAATACAGCTGGATGTTCGTGGTATTTCTTGGCCAATGCAGCACCAATTTCTACATGTGAACCTTCCATTTCGTGGTCAACAGCTTTACCGATATCATGTAATAAACCAGCTCTTTTAGCTAGGATTTCGTTTTCGCCCAATTCAGCTGCCATTTTTCCAGCTAGGAAAGCAGTCTCAATTGAATGTTTTAAAGCGTTTTGGCCATATGATGTTCTAAAGTTTAGTCTACCTATTAATTTAGTTAAGTCAGGATGAATTTTACCAACACCCGTTTCGAATACGGCTTCATCACCTTTGTCTCTAATAAATTGGTCAACTTCTACTCTAGTTTTTTCAACTATTTCTTCAATTCTTGCAGGATGGATTCTTCCATCTTGTATTAATGTTTCTAAAGCTTTTTTGGCAATTTCTCTTCTTATTGGATCAAATCCAGATAATACTACAGCTTCTGGTGTATCATCAACAATTAAGTCGACACCAGTTAAAGCTTCGATTGCACGAATGTTTCTTCCTTCTCTACCAATAATACGACCTTTCATTTCATCGTTTGGTAAGGTAACTACTGAAACAGTAGTTTCAGCAACAACATCTTGAGCGTATTTTTGAATTGCGTTTGTAATTATTTCTCTTGAACGCTTTTGAGCTTCAGATTTAGCCTTATCCTCTTCATCTCTAAGGAATCTGTCTATTTCATCACCCATTCCTTCTTCAACACGTTTCATAATGATTTCACGAGCGCTTTGCTCTGATAAGTTTGCAATTTCTAAAAGTTTAGTATTTTGCTCACTGATTATTTTTTCCAGTTCGTAGTTCTTTTCGTCAATTGCGGATTTTCGATTGTCTAAGATCTCTTCTTTGCGGTCTAAATTCACTTCACGTTTATCTAAGTTACTAGATCTACGTTCCATTAATTCTTCTCGTTGATGCATTTTGTTCTCACGAACAGTATGCTCTTGTCTTCTTTCTTTTAATTGTTTGTCATTTGTTTGATTTAAATTATAAATCTCTTGTTTTGCTTCTAATAATTTCTCTTTTTTGATTCTTTCCGCTTGAGAATTAGCATTGTCAATTATACTTTCTGATTTATTTTTTGCAGTTTGAAAACCTTTTTCAACTACTGCAACTCTTATGATAAACCCAATAAGTACACCAACAGCTAGAGCTAACACACTGGAAATAATAATTCCAACTACATCGATTGCAGCGAATAACATAATTATTATCTCCTTTTATTCTATTTTGTTTTAAAGATATTTTTAAGTATGGTTACATACGAATAAATACTTATTTCTTTATTATTATATATTATATTAAGCATATAGTCAAAGCATATTCACTTTATTCTTTTGAATTTCAAAAAAAAGAAAAACCTTAAATGGTTTTTCTTATTGTTCAGCTATTTTTTCGATTATTATTTTTTCGATTTCCTGCATTAATTCAGGGTTTTCCAATAAATATTTCTTAACGTTTTCACGTCCTTGGCCTATTTTATTTTTATTATATGAGTACCATGAACCTGATTTGTTAATTATCTCATATAAAACACCTAAATCACATATTTCTCCGACTTTAGAAATACCTAATCCGAAAACAATGTCAACCATACATGTTTTAAAAGGTGCGGCTACTTTGTTTTTAACTACTTTAATTCTAGCTACATTCCCAACAATATCAGTACCTTGTTTAATTTGTTCCCCTCTTCTTATTTCTAATCTAACCGATGCATAGAATTTTAATGCTCTACCACCTGGAGTAACTTCAGGGTTTCCAAACATAACGCCAACTTTTTCTCTAATTTGATTAATAAAGATAGCGATACATTTCGATTTAGATAATGCGCCACTTAATTTACGCATAGCTTGTGACATAAGTCTTGCTTGTAAACCAATGTGAGTATCTCCCATTTCGCCTCTAATCTCAGCTTCAGGAACTAAAGCAGCTACTGAGTCAATAACAACTACATCAACAGCTCCAGAGCGAATTAAAGCTTCAGCAATTTCTAATGCTTGTTCCCCTGTGTCAGGTTGAGATAATATTAGAGAATCAACGTCTACGCCTAAAGCCCTAGCATATTTAGCATCCAATGCATGCTCTGCATCAATAAATGCTGCATAACCACCAGCCTTTTGAGCTTCTGCTATTGCATGAAGCGCTACAGTCGTTTTACCACTAGATTCTGGTCCATATACTTCTACAATTCTACCTTTTGGATATCCACCTACACCTAATGCTGCATCTAATGAAATTGATCCAGTTGATATAGTTTCGATGTCTAATATTTTAGCATCTCCTAAAATCATAACTGAACCTTTTCCGTATTCTTTTTCAATATTTTTTAAAGCTAATTCTAAATTCTTTTCTCTTTGTTTTTTGTCCATACAGTCCTCCCAATCGTGTTCCTATTTAAAATAATACTGTTGAATTATATATATTCTTTAAATTTCTTTTAAAATTGATTTTTTGTTTTTAACAAAATAGTCAATACCTGACCATATTGTTAAGAAAACTGAAAGAATTACTAGTACAATTCCTATGATATTGATTACTTCAATATTAAGTGGCATCACGAATAGGTAAAAAACTATCGTAACCATTGTTAAGGCCGTCTTATACTTTCCTAATTTCGATGCGTGTAGAATTGTTCCTTCTCCAACCGCAACTAATCTAATAGAAGTAACGATTAACTCTCTAGATAATACGATGAATACAACCCAAAATGGCATCCACATTCTCGTTGTACCTAGATAATAAATTGTATATACATCAGAAAGTATTATAAGAGTTCCTAAAACTAATAGTTTGTCTGCTAGAGGATCCATAAACTTGCCAAAGGTAGTAACTAAATTATGTTTTCTAGCAATGTTACCGTCTAAATAGTCGGTTATTGATGCTAGAACAAATAATACACCAATGATTGGTAAAGTTGCATCTCCTATATACTCTTTTAATAGATAAAGTACTAAGATAATCGGTATGATAATCATTCTCATCAAAGTTAATCTGTTAGGTAAATTCATCAATATTCCTACTTTCTTCGTAATAACAATAATTTGGTAAACCTTTAAATCTAGATGTTTTTTGGTTATTCAGGCATCTTTACATTATGATAGACATCTTGAACATCGTCCAATTCATCTGTTATACGTAAAAATCGTTTTAATTTTTCTAAATGATCATGGTCTAAAGTAATATAATTATTAGGTATATATGCTACTTGGTCTTCAAAGAATTCTAATTCTTTACCAGTTGCAATCAATGTTTCTTTGATATGATCTAAATCTCCTGGTTCTCCTGTGATGATTACGATATCATCATCTGATTCGATATCAGTAACTTCACACTCATTCATCATTAAAGCTTCTAAAGCCTCATCTTCTGTTAAACCAGTAAAACTTAATCTTGAACAATAGTTATACAAATATGATACGGAACCTGCAACACCAATATTACCACCTGTTTTAGTGAAGGCACTTCTTACTTCACCAAAAGTACGATTAACATTGTCTGTTAAACAGTCAACAATAAGTGTACAGCCACCTGGACCGTATCCTTCGTATTTTGCTGGAGCATAATCTTCTCCAGTAGTACCTTGTGATTTTTTGATATTTCTCTTAATTACATCACCAGGAACTTGTGCTTGTTTTGCTCTTTCAATAATTCTTTTTAATGTTAAATTACTATCTGGATCTGGTCCACCCTGTTTTGCAGCCATGTAAATTTCTTTACCATATTTTGAGTAAACTTTTGATTTCATCAAACTAGTTTTCTCCATTTTTGATGCTCGTACTTCATGCGCTCTTCCCATTTAATTCACCTACTTATAATTTTATTGTTTTATTCTTATTTAATTCTACTTTTTTGGCTCTATATAAAGCTCCTAGAGCTCTTTTGAATGCTGACTTAGACATATGAAAAGTCTTATAAATGAGTTCTGGTGAACTCTTATCTGTTAATACCATTTTTCCATCGTTATCTTCTAAATACTCCAAAATTCTAAGAGCATCTTCTTCTAACATTACTTCTTTTTGTTCAATCAATGTACCAACATATTCTCCACTTGGATTTAGTTTAAGTATCTTTGGTTCTACAAATTCCCCAATTCGATATTCATCACGGTAATTATTAGAGTGTATAAAAATCTCATCGCCAGCTTCTGAATAAGCAACCATACCATTATCGAGTAAATACATTACATATGCTTTAACTGTTTCATTATCAACTAAAGGTATTCGATTTGGAAATTCATCAGTAATTTGTTTTCTACCGACAATGTGTCCAAAAAGTTTTTCACCTTTTGTTATCATTTTGACAAAAACCTTATCGCCAATTTGTGGCCATTTAGAAAATGTTGTAGGCAAATCATCATAACTTATTAACAAGTCTTTAATCATACCATAATATAAAAATGCACCATACCTCTTACCAATTTCAACTACTTCAAGTAGTTTTACTTCGCCTAATTGTATTAGCGGTTCTTGGGTTGATGCTGTAGGTCTACCTTGATTGTCTACATATAAAAAGACGTCAATTTCCTCATCATCCAAATAAGGCCTTTTGGCTTCTTTTTTATGTAAAAATATCTCTTCTTCACCATCAGTTAGCAAATATGCAATATCTGTTTCCCTAAGGATTTTTAGAGTATTAATTTTTCCTAATTCCATTTAAACACCTCAAAACTTATACTGAATATTATACCAAAAAAATAGAGATAAGTCTAGAATTGTTGGCTTATCTCTTATTATTTTAATCTTATTCGTTTTCTTTTTCTTCTTCTATTAAATCATGAGAGTGAATTTTAAATCTTCTTGTGAAATCTCTCAATGAATAATCGCACATTTTCCAACCTTGTTTTGCTGACGTAACAATGAAGTTTTCAAACAAGCTAACAAGTGGTTTTTCATCATGTGCTTTAACTACAAATACGAGATCAAATTCTTTGTTAATAAATATGTATTGACCTAAATATCCGGTACATCTAAAATCACCAATGGAATTCATCCAAAACTGGTATCCATACCCGTATTTTTCACACTCTTTTTCCGTATCAGGTGTATCAATATGTTTCTTAGTAGCAACTGATAAATACTCTTTAGAAACGATTTGTTCACCATCCCAATTACCATCATTCAATAATAATAAGCCAAATCTAGCCATATCATGAGTTGAAATTTGTAACCCAGTTGCTCCATAATTAATATTTTCGAATTGATTCCATACTGGTTTTTCAATGCCTACTTTTTTATATAAATACTCATTTAAAAAGTCATTTAAAGATTTACCAGTTATATTAGTTATTATCGCTGATAAGATAAAACTAGCGATGTTACTGTAATAAAATTTAGTTCCAGGTTCATGAGCTATTGGCTGATTAAAGAATATTTCAAAAGGATTATCGCTAGGCGTTAATTCTTTGAATACATCAAATTCTTGACCTACAGTCATAGATAATAAATGCTTTACTTTTAACTTTTCATATTCTGGCAAGTAATTCTTAACTTCATTTTTAAAGAAATATAATACTATATCATCTAAATGAAGCAAATCCATATCACATAAGATACCAATTGCTATACTCGTAAAAGATTTAGATACTGAGTATACTTCATCTCTTGTATCTTCGGTATACTCAAATGCTGAAGCATGAAATACTTCACTACCTGATTTTAATAAAACCATAGAATGGATATTTAGCTTATCTTTATCAATCTTATTAAATAAGTCTACTAATACTCCTTTGTTTAGATTAGCATCCTTTACCGATGCCTTATTGAATTCTTGTTTTGGAAAAACCATATGTACCTCCTATTATTTTTAACAGAATTATATCATATTCATTTGATTTATTTGTGTGAAACTATAAAATCCTTATAAAATCTTTTTGCTTCGGTTAAAGCTGATTTTCTTATAGATTCATTTTTACCATGTATTTTTCCTAATTCTTTATTATTCATTCTGACAGGTGAAAATCTAAATGCTGATTCAGTAAGCTCTGAAAAGAACCTACAATCACTACCACCAAGCATTATATAAGGAGTCACAACTACATCAGGGTAGTTCTTATTAATAGTCTTAACAAGGTATTTATATGGCTCATTAGACGTGCTTGAAATAGGTGATGCTTCTCTTCGTTCAGTAATTTCTGCTTTAAGATCGAATTTAGCAGCTAATTTTTTAAGAACTTCAAAAGAAGGGTCTACATCTTGAAAAGGTTGCGTTCTCATATTAGCTATTACATATGCTTCAGCCGGTATTACATTCTCAGCTTCAGATCCTTTACACATTGTAAAGGCTATTGTGGTAGACAATAAAGCTCTACCAAAGCTATTTATTTTCGGCAATAAGAATGTAATTAACGGTTTAAATAACCAAAAGTTACCAAATAAGAACCGGAATCCAAAACTCATTTCTGGTGCTGCTTTTTTGAATATATCAGCTACTTCTGGTAACATCTTTGTCTTCATTGGAAAGTTACTTTCACACTCAGTAATAAAAGCTGCTAGTCTAGCAATTGGACTATTCTTAGGTGGTGTCGATGAATGTCCACCTTTGCTTTTAGCGGTAAACTTAACATTAAAATACCCTTTTTCAATAACACCAACCACAGCAATAGGTGTTTTAACTGACGGTAAACTATCGCTTACTATCGCGCCACCTTCATCTAATACAATATATGGTACAATGCCTTTTTCTCTTAAATATTCTACAGACTTTAAAGCGCCGTCTCCACTTATTTCTTCATCAGTAGCCGATGAAATATATGTATCATATTCTGGAACATGTCCATCTTTGATTAATTCATCACAAGCTTTGAAAAAAGAATAGAGTGTAGATTTAGTATCTAAAGTACCTCTACCATGTATTTCTGTATCGGTAACTTTACCAGAAAATGGATCAAACTCCCAATCATTTGGATTTGCAGGAACAACATCTTGATGAGCCATTAATACCATTGGTTTTTCACTTGATTTCCCTGGCCATTTAAATAATAAAGACCCACCTTCAAAGAACTTCTTTTCCATTGTCTTGAAGACATTAGGAAAAAGTTCTTCCATTAATACATGAAATTCATCAAACTTCTTTATATTCTTTAAATCTTTTTGATATGATAATGTATCAATTTTAATCATTTTACTAAATTCTTTAGCTAATAAATCACTCTCTAAAGGATCATTTTCTAATGGTTTCAAAGATTTACTTCTATTTTTTATAATTACTGTGTTAACTAAAGCTATTACAAGCAATAAACCTATAATACCTAATATTCCATATAAAACCCACATAATATCCTCCTATATTAATTTCTTATTAAACAATACTTTAGATATAACAATTGTTACAATAGCGGCTAACAAGATTGTTATCATCATATTTTTTATTATAAATGTTGGTGCTATAAAACCAAGAATTACTACAAAAACTAAAGGAGCAATAATTAATTTCATATTTCCTTTGAAATATTTATATCCTAAAGCACCAAATAAAGCTGAAATTACCCAATTAAATGCGGGAGCTAATACCTCACTTTGTAGAATTGGTGCTAATGGTATCAACATAACAACACCCAAAGAAAGAATAATAACAGTAGTTATTGATGAAAAAGCAACAGCCATTGTACTTACAACTTCATTTTCAGGAGTTCCTATTTTAGTGCCACATAATTCAGTAGCGTTCATAACACAAGGTACTTTTAAATTTACAAGATTTCCTGTTATGAATGCTAAATATGTAGCTGAAGTACCAAGTAATGGTGAATAGGTCATCATTTCAATTAATCCACCTGGTAAGAATATTACTGATAAAGCTACCACACCCGTAAACATTTGACTTAAGTTTGGTGATACACCTGTTATAAGCCAAATCATCACTGGAGCTAGAAACATTACAATAATTCCCATGATTGTGAATAATCTACCATATCTATGCATCAAAGTTCTATAATTGTCATTCATTAGTAGATACCTCCTAATCCTATAAGCACAGCTGAAGCCATACCTATTAACATTGATAATGATAATTGGAAGTTCTCTAACCATTTAATGTTTTTCTTCTTAACTAAATATTCAAAACCCATCATTGATAAGAAAGAAACAACAAAAACAACTAATGGAACAAATGTTTTTGTGTATTCAGCGTTATCAGAACTTACTGCCATTCTTGAAAATGCTTCTCCAAAATATGCAGATATCAATCCAATAAAAACAGATTGAAATAATAAAGGGCCAAAACTTCTACCCTCTTTTTTTGTAGCTTTGTCTACTACTTTAGATTGGTATTTCTTAAAGAAAAACAAAGTAAATAAACTTCCCCAAACAATTGCAATTGTCATCGTGAAAGCTATAGTTACAAAATTTTCTACTGTCATAGTTGCTGCTGTAACATCACCAACAGCTTGATCTACTGCTAATAGTTCATAATGCAAAGCACCTAAAACAGACAATCTAATCCAAGGCAAGGCAATGCCTAGCAAACCAGACATTGTTATAACACCAATAAAAATACCAATTGAAGGTAAAATACTGAAACTGACTGAAGAAATAACAGCCTTTTTAATATTTTCCTTTTCCATCCCTAATTCTTTTGATTGTTTATACGCCTTATAGGCAAAGAATAAAGATCCACAAATAATAAAAATTGTTACGAAAGCTCCTATGGCGTATAGCCACCAAGCTCCCCTAACGTCTTGAATTGTTAATGCATTAAAAATCATAATTATCATTATCCTCTCGTTATTCTATTTTACTAGATTTCTGGCTTTTTTACTACTCATACAAAGGAATAAACTAAGATTCCCTAATAATAATAATTTTGAATTTGATTGTAAGTATTTAAAATTTGGTAAAATTTAACATATTTTTTAAATATAACACATATTAAAAACAAGAGCTGAATTTTCAGCTCTTTTTCTTGTATTTTTTTAAATATCTTTCTTCTTCTGAAAAAATACATCCACAGTATTTTTGCATATACTGACCCATATTTCTAGCTTCATTGTTACCTTCTCTAAAATACGGCCTTGGATCAACATAATAGAATGCAACGCCTACTTCTTTAGCAATTTCTTCAGCTTTTGCTTTAATGAACTCATGTTTTTGATATGGACTCACTAATAATGTTGAAGTAAATCCATCAAAATCTAATTCTTTGGCTTTTAAAGCTGTTTGTCTAAGACGATCTAAATAGCATTTATCACACCTATTGTCTAAATCATCAGATACCATTCTAATGAAATCCCTTAATCCATATTCTTCATCAGCGACTAATGGTATGTTAATTTCTTTAACAAATTCTTTTAAACTATTTAGTCTGCTCTTATACTCTTGATATGGATGAATATTAGGATTATACCAATATGCAGTTACATCATGTACATTTCTATCAATTGCTTTAAGTGTTCCGACCATACATGGGCCGCAACAAACATGTAATAATAATTTCATAATTAACTCCTATAACATTGTTAGTTTTTCTTTAGCTGGATGATATTTTAAACCAGCAGCTTTTCCAAATAACTCTT
>Ga0075125_10000128_pt1 | contig 30437 bp, 40 predicted proteins | sample AntAceMetag02UKN_FD_69810 | JGI IMG/M metagenome (GOLD analysis project Ga0075125, IMG submission 69810) | Saline lake microbial communities from Ace Lake, Antarctica - Antarctic Ace Lake Metagenome 02UKN | ecosystem: Environmental > Aquatic > Non-marine Saline and Alkaline > Saline | place... | reverse complement strand
GATTGGAAGCCTAAAAAAGGCGATAGGATTTTATATATTCCTGGGAAGGTTGGTTCACATCCAGGTTTTGAAGATATTGTATGTGATGTAAAATATGATAATATTTACACACGCTGTAATTGGATAGATATACCCTTTGGGTGTTTAAAACCTTTTAATGGATTGCATCGTCATTTATATAAAAATTATATTTGGTTGCCTCGCCAATGCGATTGGCAGGAAATATATTATAACTATCAGGCTAGTATTCTTGAAGTTAGTTATATAACAACTTTTGTAACTTTTATAGAAGATAATTATGAAAAATTAATTGGTGAATTGAAAACACCATTATCTAAAGAATATTGGAATATTCTTTGGTGTCTATTTGTCCATAAGGAAGTCTACGGACTAAATTGGGATTGGGATGAAGATAAATGGGTGAAAGCATGAATGATTATGTGTCGCTCGATATGGCGAAACGGATAAAAGAAGCAGGCTACCCACAAGATAGTGAAAAATATTGGGTTGATGGTTGTCTAATTGGAGCAGATGACTTTTCTTTTAAAGTTCAGTATGAGTCTATATTTGAACTATATGCTGCTCCGTCTAGTGGTGAGCTATTACAACAACTACCCTATAAAATACCGGGTAGTATATCATCTTACTTACGCGTGCATAAATGTAGAGATATGTGGATTGTTACTTATGACGATATACCAATTTATGATGCTCAATATAATTCACTTACTAATGCTTGTGGAGAAATGTTACTATGGTTAAAGAAGGAAGGATATATTTGATTTATATATGATAAATCCCATATATATATGATATAAAAATGATAATAGAAAAAGTGTTTACACTCAAGGGAGAAGAATATCACGATAATAAGAAAGAAATAAAGGCCATTATAAAGAAACATGACCTTAAATGGAAAGGATATTATCCTGAAATATTCAAATGGGAAGGCACGATGGATAGTCTAGAAGCTAACTACATAAAAGAAGATATGAAGACTGTAGAAACTACTCTTACATACAAGGGTAATGACCATAGTGATTTCTATATGGAGTTGTATGCCTACTTGAAAACTAATGTAGAGTTTACAGAGAGTGGTATTAGTGCTGAAAAGGATCCAGAGATAGACTACGTAAAGATAGTTGGTAGTATAAATCACGAATTGAAAACTATGAAAGGAAACGGTGCACCTCCAGGATTCATAAGACTAAGAAAAATAGAGTTGCTTGAAAAGAACCAAATTGATAATAATACATGGAAAAAATATACTAATAATGATGAAATTAATAACATATCCTAATGAGTTTGGAAAAGGACGGATTGTAGTATATAATGATTCTCAACTTAACAATCTTATTAATAGATGGAATGGAAAGTCAGCTTGTTTCGCATTGGTATATACTAGTCAGAAAATAATATATACCCCTGTAATAGACAAGCTATTTTTCGACCTAGATAAGAAGAAGAAGTTAGGTCTTACAGCAGAGGATGCTCAGAAGGATTTAAGGATATTACATAAACGATTAATGAATGATAATATTAAACACTACATGCAAATGAGTGGTAAAGGATTTCATTGTTTTGCTTTTACAGTACCTTATGATATTGGGGATATTGCACATAGGAAGGCAAAAGTTAAGTCTGCACAAACTATGTATTGTAAAGATTTACCAACACGTGATAAGAAAGTAGTTAGTGGTGATACTCGTAGAATGTTTAGAATACCTAATACTTATAATACAAGTGCAAAGAGATTCTGTATCCCCATTACAGAAAATATGTTATCTTGGGATATTGACAAGATTTTCGAATATGCAGAGAAGCAAAGACATGAGTTTGTTTGTTATGGTGAGAATCTTTTAAATCTTGAAGATGTAGAAATTGTTGAAGAAGAAGCAAGACCAAGGATTAATGTTAATGTAGAAGACTTCGATGATGATTTTGTTAATTCATTATTGCCTTGTACTAAATATATATTATCTCATGTTCATCCAGACCATGACCAGAAGGTTGCAATGATAGCTGATATTGTATTTATGATTACATTAGGATCTGAACAAGAAAATAAACATGATGTTGTAGGTCTAGTAGAAAAGATAGTATGGAAACATTGTAAATGGGCTGATTTGAATTCAATTACATTAACTAGGCAACAGATAAATAGTATAGTAAGTGGTATTAATTTCGGCTATTCATGTAAAAGGAAGCGAAATGAGTTTAACATGTGTGTGAAATCATGTAATTTATATGAGGAGTAACAGTATATAATCATGTATTTATATATGATAAAATCATATTAATATATCTAATAAGTGATAAAAATGGTTGAAGTAGAAAAATTACAAGACGTACCGGTTTCTGTAACACCGGTTGGTGGCACAGACACCAAAATATTAAGACTTAGAATACCAGCGAGTGTAGCTAATAAGCTAAACATACGACCCACGAAAGTTTCAGGGCAGAAGATAGGTTTATACATAACACCACCTGTAGATCAGATAAAAGATGGTGGACCTTTCGAACTTAGATATAAGTTTCCCGGGTCAGACGATGGTAAAACTAACGATAGTAAAACTGAGGAGGATGATGCAGAATGAATGACGAATCAAAACAAAAGATAGGACAGTATATGAAGGATGCAGGAATAGACAAAGATGAATTGGGTCAATTATGGAAACAATGTGCCGACATAGAGGACGAATCTTTGAAGCTAATAGCTATGGGTATTTTATCTGATGAAAAAGTAAAGAAAGTATTTGAGAAATTTTCACTACATGATTTAACCAAATATGGTATAACTAATTTCCGAGAGTTTTGGTTAGAGTCTGTAAAAAATAAGATAGATATTATTAAGACAGAGGAGGATGCAACCAATGTTGTAAACCTAGCTCTACAAAAGAAGTTAAGAACAAAATCAAAACAATTCGCAGGTATTGTTATTGCTGAGGGTCGTAAAAGAGATAATTTTGACAAGTTTATTTCTCTTGTCTTAGATATTTATAAGTCTGATCCACAAGTTGCTGAGGATACAGGATATGTTAAAATATTTAACAATATAGACGAACTAAGAAACGAATTCCCAGAAATAGAAAAGAAATTAACAGATAAATACTTTGTCGACGACAAAATAGTTATCCCAATAGGTAAGAAGGATATAAATCTTAGTTTTGGTGAGAAGACATTTAAAAGAAAGAATTGGTATAATGGTCGATATGAGAATAAACCAATTATAGGAACAGCATATATGAAGAGTTTGACCATAATTGCTAAAACCGATGATGAACAATACAAAGTTTATGATATGGTTTTGAATGATGAGCAATGCGAACTACCAACCCATTCAGGGAAATATGTAGAGTTCTATGCAAACGTGTCTCCTAGCGATAAGAGGAAATTGAATACAACATCTCATACAAATTTCAAACCAATAGAGAATGTTGTTTTCAAAATAGAAGAGGCAGAAAATGCATTGAAAGATATTCTTCTTCCCTTTGATAATGTCCTAGAATATGTAAACAATAGAAAAGAGTCGGAAAAATATAAGGTAAAGGCTACATGGGCTAGAGTATCAGACATGGCCGCTACAGAAAGGAGCAGTTATATGAACTTGATTGCTGATAAAGAAGATTCTGTAGATGATATGCTGAACTTATTCGATGACAAAGGAGAATTCAAAGATACCAGTATGTATTGTATAATACCTGACCATGTACATGTAGAATTTGGTGAAGGTAGTAAAATATTAGTCTTTGGGACTCCGAGATATGGTTCATCTTATGAGAATGGATCATACATTGAAGATAAGACAAAAGCTAGTATGTGGGTATCTGGTATATTTGTTCCTGAGGAAGAAAAGGTAGCACCAGTAGAGTCTGTAAATGTTTCAGAGCAAGAGATAAATGAAACTTTTGAGGAAGATGCTACGAAAGAAGTTGATATTTCAGATTTAGATTCATTATAGAGGTGACAATAATGGATAAGAAAGATGAATTCGATAGTTGGGACGAGGATACTGTAGCGGAAGCTAGCGTAGCAGAAGTTATAGATAAAAAAGAACCAGTAAAAGCAGAGAAAGTACCCGAAGTAGAGGAACCAAAAAAGAAATCAGTAGAGAAGAAACCAGAACCAGAGGTTGAAGGTACTCCATCTCTAGCAAGAAGACCCCAAATAGGAAAGAATGTAAAGATATTGTTATATGGGACAGCTGGTACTGGAAAAACTCGTACTGCTATGTTACACTTTAAGAAGTTATGGGAACAAGATAAATCTTGTAGATGTAAGTACTTTGACACCGATAAGGGACTAACCGAAGTACTTAAAGAGAAGGCTAAGGATAATAGTCGTTTGTTTCCTAGCGAACTTGTTGATAATATAGACGTGTACGATTGTGGAAACTTAGATGCAACTGTTGCTGCTTTAGGAGAGGTTATGACTACTACAACAGACAAGGATATTGTTGTATTTGACATGATTGATAAACTATATGAAGATGCTCAAGAGAAATATACACAAGCTGTATTTGGTGAGGACCTTGCTGAGTATGTAATATATAAGAGACGCGAGCTAGCCAAAAAGGGTGGTGCAGCAGAGAAGAAAGGAGCATTTGAAGGGTGGACTGATTGGGTTGCAATAAAGATGTTACATAATAGAGGAGTGATTGACAGAATAACAAAACAGATAGGATGTCATGTTATTTGTGTAACATCTGCGAAAGCAGTAGATATGAACAATATCAAAGAAGGAAAAATAGTAGAGAATCCAACTATATTTACAAAAGTTGGATTTTCCCCTGCTGGTGAAAAGAGAAATCCACATAGATTTGACAGGGTATACTACTTTGGTATTGGTGTAGATAATTATTACTACACAGCAGTAAAGAAACGAGGAGGAAAAACATATGTTCGGATACCAGTGAATATAGGTGATAACCCTGAACTCTAATACTGTATTTGTAGGAGATATCCCCGCTTATGACAAATATATAAGCGGGGATTCAATCAAGCCTACAGATACCAGATTTAGGGTTGACGAGGATATCATACTATATTTTAGTGGTGTACCAAAAAATATAGAACAATATGTTGAATATAGTGCATATCCAATACATATTTATGTAGAGGATATGAATAATATTCCAAAGGGGTTAAATAAGAAATTCAAGATAATAGATAATAGTAGTAAAATATCTATCTTTGGAATATTAAACAATATATTTTACAATCCAAATAGACACCAAGTGTATGATATATTGTTACATAATGCTCCACCAATACCTTTATTACATAGTTGGTTAAAACAAAATATTGTAAGGATATTGGGAGTTATTCCGGGGGCAATATTAAAATGTGACGAACGATGTATAAACATATTACCACAAACATATTATTATTCTTTAGTAGCATATGGAATAACAAGTACAACTAATAGGAGAAAACTAAAATGGATGAAGCAAAAGGAACAATAAACGCAGGACAACTTGCAAAGTTTTTGGACAAGTTAGATATTGATGTAGATAAGAATAGTGAAGCACTAATGACTGTAGATGATACGGGTGTATTACAGACTGGAATCGTAAATGATTCGAAAATTTTGCTAGGTATTGGATATTTAGACACCAATTTACCAAAGATGCAAATTCCTGTAGCGCACTTTCATAAGTTAAAAGATGTTGTTTCTACATTCAAAGGAGATATAGAGATTAGTGTTGAAGACCGATTAATCATGAAAGGGAAGAACACTAAAAAGGTTCCCCTTACAAGGTGGGGACCATCATTGAATAAAATAAAGTCTAACTTTGATGATAGTACAGAAAACGCTTCTCCTGTATCATTAGAAAAAAATGAGATAGATATTCTAACACAGGATATATCTATATTCGACAAGATTACAGAAGTATTTTTCATTGTGAAGGATAAACAGTTGACAATTCGTATGATTGATGATGTGAAATTAGAGTCTGAAACAGTCATTGATAATGTATTGTTAAAAGATGGTGAGTATATTGTTCCTACTTTAGCATTTAAGATTCTTAGAAAGGTAGACAATATTGAAATCTTCTTTAATAAGTCTTTCATGTATTTACGCGATAAAGGAGATGGTTACACTGTTGAGTATCTTTTAGCAACTAAGGAGTGATTAAGATGACAAAGATAATAACAAAAAGAAAGTTTGATGCTGCACATAGATTGTATGGTTATGATGGTCCATGTGGTTCGCTTCATGGACATTCATGGAAAGTAGAAGTTGAAATGGAGGCAAAAAAACTTCAATTACCCATAGAGACTAATAACGGAATTTTTGTAGATTTTAAAGACATTAAAAAGATAATAGACTACTTTGACCATGCTACAATATTAAATGTAAACGATCCTTTGTATGGTATATTATTGAAGTATGAAACAAAACTAGGTTATACAACAATATGTCCAATGTCGAACAATCCTACAGCTGAGAATATTGCATATGCATTATTATCAGAGTTAGAAAAACTAGAACCAAATGCAACAGTTACTGTAAGAGTGTGGGAATCAGATACTAGTTATGCAGAGGTATCAAGATGAAAAATATATATTTGTGTGGACCAATTAAAGATGTATCAACCGCAGAAGCTAATGCTTGGAGAGAGAAAGCTAAAGATGATTTTGGACATACATATGAATATATAGGTACAGGTGAAGATAGAAGACCATGCAGTATTGAAAAATGTTATGATTTCAACTGTCTTGATCCAATGCGCAGACAATTTAACGATAATGACATGCTTGGAGTAAATGAGATTGTATTAATGGATTTGAAAGATATAGAAGATGCAGACATAATACTTGTAAACTATAATGTAGCACAAGGTGGGACAACACTTTGTGGAACATCTATGGAGATTTTTCATGCATCCTACAACCTAGATAAGTTTGTAGTAGCATTTAGTGATTTACCACCTGAGAAATGGAGTCCATGGATGACCAAGTTCTGTACGAGGATATTACCCTCACTAGACGACGCAATAGAGTACATTAAGAAACATTTTGGTGATTAAATGAAAGTAAACGAGATATTTAGAAGTATACAAGGAGAGGGAAAATACGCTGGGTATCCCGTTACTTTCATTAGAATGAGTGGGTGTAATTTAAATTGTAGTTTCTGTGATACAGAACATGAAGAAGGAACTGAATATAGTATAGGTAATATAACATGTCGATTCCATTCACCAGTAGAGAAAAGTATTATCGTGTGGACTGGTGGTGAACCAATGCTACAAAGAAAAAAGATAGTAAAAGTAATAAAAGAAATACTTCAATATAATACAAATATAAAACATCATTTAGAAACAAATGGTACTATACATATATTACCATATCTTATATATTTTGACTATATATGTGTGTCTCCAAAAACCCCTACTATTGCATATGTATGGGATGAATTAAAGGATAGTTTACCAATGGATATAGATATAAAAGTAGTCACAGATATGGTAACAGTAGGGCTAGATGTGATTCCATATGCTACAATGTTAATGCCCCTCACTACAGGAGATAAGAAGAAAGACCTTGAAATTAAACAAAAAGTTTGGGATTATTGTGTTAAACATGGACTTCGTTACAGTCCTCGTTTGCATGTTGATGTGGGGAAAAGATGATTGTAGATGAATATGCTTGGTTTCAATTTGATACTGCTGTTGAGAAGCTTGCAGAAGTAATTGATATAACCAATAAGAAATACATATTTGGAATTCCTCGTGGTGGGTATCCATTAGCTGTTGCATTATCACATAAACTTGATTTATGTATGGCATCTATCCCTATTGGACATCCACATTCAGAAATGAATCCAAATAATACAATTGTAGTAGATGATATTTGTGATAGTGGAGAAACAATTGGTTGGATGATTGAACAAGGTTGGGATTGTTATACATGGTTGTATAGAGAAGGATGTAAAATAAAACCAAAGAATCATATACAAACTATATCAGGACATATATGGGCTGTATTTCCTTGGGAAGATGTAACTAAAGCTAGACTAGATTACGAATATTATACAAAGAGGAGAAAAAAATGACATGTAGATTCTACAAGTTAAGGTTTTGGTTTTACAGGCAGAGAATGCAAAAGAAGTTACATAATTTGTATATGTATTTTAATAAACTAATATTTAGTAGGATTACTTTCTATAAGAAAGTAACATTACGATTTAATAGTATGGGAGATAGTTATTACATTAAAGTTGATGGTCCTATGTCTCATAACGTAAGAATGTTAAGAAACGGAAAACCAGTAAAGCGAGTTGAAAATATGAAATTTATTTTTGAAGCTTGTGAATTAAGCTCAATGAATTATACAATACACGCAGGTAAATAAAATGCAAGCACAGGTTGAAAAATTATTAAGGGATACACAAAGAGACGGAATTGAAGATGTTATAACGTTTTTGGCAAAAAGTGACTTTTACATATCACCTGCCAGTTCAGGACTAACTTATCATAATTGTATGGAAGGTGGTCTTGTAGACCATTCTTGGAAAACTTATAAGATGATGGTAAGTTTAAATGATATGTTATCAGAAGATCAGAAATTCAATAAAGATAGTATTGTTCTGGTTGGTTTGCTACATGATTTATGTAAAGCAAATACGTATAATGTAAATATATTAAAAAGTGGAAGTCAAAGTGAGAAAATTCCATATAAAAGAAATGACCAATTTCCTGCAGGACATGGCGAGAAGTCTGTTATACAATTACTACAACTAGGACTAGACCTAACGAATGAAGAAATATTAGGAATACGATGGCATATGAATGCATTTGATGATATAGGATCATACAAAGCAGCTAGTAATTGGAATAAGTTGAGTATTATGTGTTTCTTAGGTGACTACTTTTCATCTACATTTTTAGAATTTAAAAAGAATAAGAAGGAGGAATAAAATGACTAAAGCAATTATATTGTTAAGTGGAGGACTTGATTCAGCGGTGTTGTTAGCACAATGTGTTAGCAAGGAAATAGACATAAAGGCAGTTAATATACACTATGGACAAAAACACGAGAAGGAAATAGAAAGTGCTAGAGCATTAGCTAAACACTACAACGTAGAATTAAAAGAAGTAGACTTATCAAATATAAAATCTCTACTAGGTGACTGCGCTCTTACAGACGATAATGTGGAAATACCAGAAGGTCATTACAAAGAAGAAACAATGAAGGCTACTGTTGTTCCTAATAGAAATATGATTTTACTTTCTGTAGCTGGTGCATATGCTGTGGCTGAAAAGGCTAGTGCTCTTTATTATGGAGCGCATGCAGGTGACCACGATATATATCCCGATTGTAGAGAAGTGTTTTTAAACTCTGCAGCAGATGCATTAAAGGAAGGAAATTATCATCAAGTAACTGTTCGAGCACCTTTTATACATCTAGCTAAGAAACAGATTGCAAAACTAGGACACAATCTTAAAGTACCATTTGAACTAACATGGACTTGTTATAAGGGTGGAGAAAAAGCTTGTGGTAAGTGTGGTAGTTGCACAGAAAGAAAAGAAGCGTTTGAACTTAATGGATTAGAGGATCCAATAGAATACGAAAAATGAACAATGATGTTGTAAGTAATGCAGTATTAGACATATTTAATGAAATTGGTGAGGATACAAGTAGAAAAGGTATTGTTGATACACCACAGAGAATAGTAAATATGTATGAAGAATTGTTTAGGGGATATAAAGTTGATCCACCAAAGGTAACAACATTTCCGAATGGAGAGGATGGTGTTAAAGTTGATGAAATGATACGCGATACTGGATACTTCTTTAGTATGTGCGAACATCACATGATGCCATTTTTTGGAGAATATTACTTTGGATATATTCCTGATAAGAAGATATTAGGACTTAGTAAGGTAGCACGAGTAGTAGATCACTTCTCTGCAAAGTTGCAAATTCAAGAACGACTTACAGAAGAAATTGTGCAATATATAAAGGAGAAAGTGAATCCAAAAGGTATTGCACTTGTATTAAAAGGACGACATCTCTGTAAGGAAATGCGTGGTGTGAAGAAAGTACATGGAGAAATGACAACATCTGTATTAAAAGATGTGTTTCGAAAGCCAGAAGTACGATCGGAATTTTTCATGTTAAGTAAACTATGACTTATGTACCAGCGATGAACACCATATTTCATGGGTGGTGTTTAGAGAACTCATATAAAATGACAGATTACATACCAGCAAATGTACCGGGACAACAAAATATGAATATGGGAAAGAATAATTATACACCAGCCTTTTGTGATACAGGCAGAATAAAATATGGTCTTTCATGGTGGAAAGATGATTGTTTCTTTAAGTATCCATATTTACTTGTATCTGCAGCTTATGGATTAGAAGATTATAATTTCAGAGAAAAATATGAAATACCGAAGGATGTTTGGTTCCTAGCTGATAGTGGTGGGTATCAAGTTGCTACACAAGGTATTGATTTAGATCCGTTAGCACTTATAAAATGGCAAGAAAGAAACGCAGACGCAGGACTTATCTTAGACGTTCCTCCATTCGAAAGCACAGATGCCTTCCAACTTGGTACACCAAAAGACTTCGAAAAAAGTTTAGAGAAGACAAAGAAAAATGGAGATACGATGTATGGAAACCAACAGGATGAAGACTTTTTACTGTATGGTGTGGTACAGGGAGAAACTTGGGATAAGTTAACTACTTGGTACAACCGAATGAAGGAGGATACAGAATATAAGGCTTGGTCAATTAAACCACATCCTTCTAATGATGTGTTTAAAGTTGCTCAAGCAGGTATTTTTGCTCTTGACAAGTTGGATAATCTGCCATTTCATATGTTAATGGTCAGTGGTGTTAGTACTATGGCTGTATGTATATATCTGTCTAAATACTATAAAGGACATGTTACATATGATAGTTCTTCTTATGCTCGTGGTTGTATAGCTCGTGAGTATACAGTACCATTTCAGATAGGACAATCATTCAATTTTGGGAATACCAAAGGAACAGAACATAGGATTACAGAACTACCTTGTATATGTCCTGTATGTAGCAAGATTAAGGCAGAAGAGTTGTGGCAATCTGGGTCACTCCCGGGAGCATTGATTGCGCTTCATAATCTCTATTGGTACATAACATATTCTAAAACATTAAATGCCCTACTTGCTGATGACGATATGTTCATGAAATTTGTTAGGTCTGTTTGTAGTGATAAAGCTGTTAAGGCTATTGAAATGATAGACCATTACATGGATACAAAAGATGCAGAAAGAACTATAAACAAGTATAGACCATATATGAGTGTGCAATCGAAGAGAGTACAAGGAAGATTTAGAATATGAAAGCATTAAAAGGTAAATCATATATACAATATAGAAAGGAAATACAAAATATTATAGGATATTCCATGAGAGAGTATTTATGTAACCCAAATATAGCTTTACAAGAAGAAGATATAAATAATGAAAACTGAATACACTATACATAATAACAAAGCTGTAATCAATCACAATGGAAAAAGGATTACAGACTTTGAACCTTATTTTTATGTAGAGCGTGGTGTTACAATACCTAGAGTTCCCGGTATTAAAAAAGTTGTAGCAACAGATAAGAAGAATTTATATGGTAAGTCAATTCAGAAAATCATTACACAAATACCTTCTGATGTTCCAAAGCTTAGAGGTATGTTTCCTTGGACTGGTGAAGCAGATATTATGTTCACTAAAAGATACAATATTGATAACAATGTAGAACAAAAAAATGAGAAACTACTATTGTTAGATATTGAAACTTTGACACCACGTGGTAGCAGAATATCAGATATAGGAAAATATAAAATTTCAGTACTAACCGTTTATAATACAGAAACTAAACAATATCATCAGTTTGTACAGAAGCCTGGACTTCTACGTAAGAATGTAAAACTTAAGTGGGTTGATAGGAGAACCGGGGAGAATCATCCCCATAATATATACCAATTCGATGATGAAAAGAGTCTTCTAGAGTATCTTATATCATATATAAAGAAGGCCTCCCCAGACATGATTGTAGATTATTCCATTGATGGATATGATATGGCTACAATCGTGGAGCGAGCAAGACATAATAAAATAAATTATAACTTATTGTCTCCTGTAGGTAGAGTTTCTGTAAAAGAGTACAGGGGGAAAAAAGAATATGATATTGCAGGTATTGAGCTTGTACCATTGATTAAGTATTATAAGAAGTGGTATCCTAGCGAATTAGAACAAGTAGATTTACATAATATATGTATAAAGTTATTTGGTATAGGAAAGATTAAGATTGTTGATGATTTCGTTAAAGAGTATGAGGACAATTTTAAGGAGTTCATGAAGTATAATGTAGGAGATGTTGAGCTTTTGAAAAACTTTATAGAGTATACAAAAATAATAGATAACATCAATTACATAATTCATGGTATTGGTTGTGAGTTTGAAGATTATATGAGACCTACATCCATGGTACGACATTACTTATTGAATGAAGCAAAGAAAGAAAATGTTGTTATAGATACTTGGTCTTATGATACATTATATACTTTCAAAGATTATGATTCATCTTTGTTTCAACGTGATGATGTAGAGCTTGTTGAGTATAGAGAAAACTTTAATATGGGTTTACTTCGACTAAAAAAGAAAAAGAATTCATCGTATGATTATGACAAATTTGTAAAATTATTAAACAAAGATTATAATACAAATATCTTTCCTATGAAGGGTGCTTATGTCATTAACCCAGAGCCAGGAATGTATAAAGATGTAGAATGTTTTGATTGGAAAAGTTTGTATCCAAGCATTATGGTAGCGTATAATATGTCATGGGAGACATTAGTAAAATATGAGGATAGAAACAAATACAATAAAGATGATTTATTTGATATAGGAAATGGTGTTTATTTCTTGAGACCACATGTAAAAGAAGGATTCTTACCAAAATGTATTTCAGAATTATTTGAATTACGATATGCATTACATGAACAAATGAAAGGATTAGACAAAGAATCCAAAGAGTGGGAAGATTTAAATACCCAACAAACAGTTGTAAAGTTCTTGATAAATTCTTTCTATGGTGTAATGAAACTAAACTGTATATGGATAGCTGAGTCTGTAACACATATTGGTAGACTAATGGCTAAGTGGACAATAAATAAGGCAGAAGAATTAGGATACAAGGTGGTATATGGAGATACAGATTCTATATATGCTATTTGTGAAAGCTCTAAAATCTCCCGGGAGAAATTCGCAGAGAAACTATGCGAAGAATTTGATAGAGAGTGGAAAGTATATATTCAGATAAAGTATGAGGGATATTTTCCAAAAGCAATGTTTATAAAGAAGAAAAAATATATACTACAAAAAGAAAATGGTAAGTTGAAGCCACGTGGTGTTCAATTAAGAAGGTCTGACTACTCTCAATTCCAAAAGGATTTGCTACAGGATATGATTTTGAAGCAATTTAATATGGAGAGTAGGAAAGATATTATGTCTTATATTAGGGATGAATTAGAAGATATACCAAATAAAAAACCTACTTATGTTGCAACTACTTACAGAATTAATTTTGAACGTAAGGATTCTACAGGTAGGGTGAATCCTAATAAGTTTGACAAAGCCGCGATGAAGGCAAATAATATGTTGAATAAAAATTATATGACAAATGATAAGCCTTACTTTTTGTATGATATTTGTTTCGATTACGACCATGAGATTAGTCTTACAGATGAACGCATAAACTATGTAAAGAACAAAATCTATTATATATTAGAACCATATTTTAACATGTTTGGTTGGGATATGGAAGAACTTAGTACTGGTTTTAAACAAAGGAGGTTTGATATATGAAAATGCGGATGTGGTGTAGATGGTAGCACAACGAGTATTCCAACTTGATGGCAGCGGTTCGATACCGACTCATCCGCAACAGTTAATAATAGGGGAAGGTAAATTTTCAGATTTTTCTGATTTACTAGATGAGTATCATTATAAAGGTAGTAATATAGGTGGTAATATACATTACAATTTAAAGTTAGCATATAATGGTAGAATTTTTGGTGGAGCTGTATTAGGAGCAATGCGACATGAAGATAATTATAGTACAAATTCTATAGAAATTAGAAGAATGGTTTTACATCCAGAATGTCCTAAATATACAGCAAGCTACTTTTTATCCAAGATTATTTGGTGGTTACATAAAAATACGAATATCAATATTGTATATACATTCGCTGATACAACTGTTAATCATGTTGGTACTTGTTATAAGGCTGCAAATTTTAAGAAGGTTAAGGAAACTAATAAATCAAAATATGTTTTATGGAATAATAAACGATACCATATTCGTAGTTTGTCTATTGATAGACCATATTCATATGAACTAAGAAATGCTATTAAGAATGGACAAGCAGAAATAATTACAGGAAAACATAAAATATTGTATTCATATAATATTTCAAGAACAAATAATATCAAAGTATATAAACAAAAGAGGTTTAGAATATGATACTTGTTGAAAAATATAGACCGAAGTCGTTTACGGATGGGTTCTTAGTTAAGACAAAACCAATAGTAGATTTAGAAAACAGATTACAATCAGGTAAAGAATTTCCACATCTTCTATTTAGTGGTGACTCAGGTACTGGTAAAACAACCATAGCTCACATACTTATTCGAGAGCTTACAGGAGAATATGATACAAGAATCAAAGACTTATGTCTTGACTTGAATGCTTCGGATGCTCGTAAGATTGGTGATGTAAGGGGAAAGATAAAAGAGTATGCGCAAGTTAGAAATATTTATTCTGATAAACAATTCATTTTTTTAGATGAAGTAGATAATATGACTCGTGATGCGCAAACAGCACTACGAAGAATAATGGAAGATTACTCTAAGAATTGTATGTTTATATTATCTTGCAACTATCCAGAGAAATTAATACAACCATTAAAGAGCAGATGTTCACACTATAAATTCCCTCGCCCTACAGTAGATGAATTAGTTCCTGTAGTGGGAGTTATTTGTAAGAAAGAAAATATTAATATTGAAGTTGAAGCTATAAGAGAAATAGTAGAACAACTTGATTGTGATATTCGTGAGGTCATTAATTGGATTGACGGTCACTCTGGCAATTTACAGATTACAAAGGAGGATATTCAGATTGTTACTGAGGGAGATAAGTTATTACGGGTGATTCAATCAAAGAGTAACGACTTAATTGTATATGACCAGATTCAAAGCATTGTTACTAACAGTGATGCTAATTGTTTAATAAGGAGTATATTTAAGGTTATAATCAATGATTATAAGCATATCCGGGGGTATATTGCCGTAGTAGAGAAATTAGCTGAATCACATTATAGGGCATTAGGAATGAGCAATACAGATGGTCAACTCCAGTTGTATGATTTTTGTTTGTTTTTCAGAAAAATGATAATGAATGATGAAAGTAAGGGGGAAGAGATAGGTGAATTAGGGACGACCCCTATCCCAAATTATCAAGGAACACCTGTTCAAGAGGATAAAAAAGTATATACAACTACTACAAATAATTCATCAGAAGATGTTGAAATTATAGATGGGTGGGATATATGAAATACATAAGTAAGTCAAAAATGGTATGTTATGATACATGCCCTCATAAGTATTTTATAAGATATATAGAAAAGATAAAATTACCAACACTACCAAGACCATTAGTTGTTGGAATAGACGCACATAGAAACTTAGAAAATTATGTAAAAAAGATAGACTTAAATTTAGTAAAAGAAAATCCAAGAGAGGGTGTAGAAACTGCTATGTTCCAAGGATTAATGGATCATCAAAAAGAACTACTTACTGGATTCAAAGAGTTAGAAATACAGAGAGCTTCTAAATGCATCAAAATGGATAAGCCTTTGGAAAAATACTTTTTACCTAAACATACAGAGCTTAAAATAAGGTCTGATAAACTAGGAATTGTAGGTGTAATAGACAGAGTAGATACTTTATTTAATGACACAATTGGTATCTTCGATTATAAGACTGGAAACAAAAAAGAAATATCAAAGTGGAACGAGTTAGAACTTATGACATATTATATGTTATACAAAGATAAGTATCCTACAGAAGATGTAGCCACATCTGGTATAATATACGTTAGTCATATGAATCCATTTAAGAGATTGATTCCAACACCATCATTGGAAGCAAAAATAAAGACTTACATAGATAATATACGTGAGTCTATTGAACTAGACTTGTTCGCAGTACCTGATGATCCAATGTATTGCCCTTGTGAATATGCAGATTATTGTACTAAATTTGGTGGTAGTCTATGAGTAATGTACTAGAAAAAATATTCGAAAATAGAAAACTCGCTGAGTGTTACAGGTCACTCGGAACACCAGAAAACATAAAGAGAGTTTTTGAAGCTAGAGAAAAGGTTACAGGAAAAAAATATGGTACTCATACAAAAGCTGTATATTTATCAAAGTTTCGGGCAAGGGGTTATGTAAATGAAAATGGTTTATTTACAAAAGAATTTTATGATATGTTACGTTCTGTAAAAGAGACCAAGCAAAAGTCTAACGACAGGATACAAGAGTATATGGATAATGTTGAAATTACAGATAGTATAGATATTGATTCGGAAATAGTTTTAGATGACATTTATGAAATGATGTCTAGAAATATAAAAGTTAACTTTAATATTCCAAAAGGTCAATCTGTTTGTGATATAATAGATTTCAACGATTCTCGCATACAAGTAGTTAACTTAAATAATTTGTCACATTATGTTAGGTATCCACAATATGTAAAATATGTTTATGTTTGTCCTAGATGTGGTACAGAGTATGTATATAAGGAAAATACTGTTAATTCTTGTAAACCATGTAAGATAAAAACAAAGTTAAAATATGACTTATCTGAAAGTAGGTCTTGTTATATTTATGTACTAGAACATAAAAATGAACAATATGTTACTAGAAGTTTAGTAGAATTACCATTGGGTGATTTTACAGCTGCAGTTTTTGTTGTAAAAGATTTAAAGTCATATTCTTTATTTATAATAGCTACTAGACAACCAAAGAAGCCTGAAATAAAGTTATCATTTAATAAGGAAGAAGATAGATTAAAACAATTAGTTGACATAATAGATGATATACATAAAAAGCAAATAGGGAAACAAATACATGGATTATTGTATTATAAATATGCAATATTGTTAACTGCTTTAGCATCATATGTAGGATATACAAGTTATAATATTCAAATGGCTGGAGATGGGGGAACAGGAAAAACTGCTACTCCTAGATTGTATTTATCTACAATAATACAAAAAACAAAATTACAAGATTCTAATAACTTGTCTAAACCAGGTACAAGAGGTTCTACAAAGATTGTTACAATAGAAGGTAGTACATATACTATACACGAACCAGGACTTCTTGAAAGAAATAATGTAACAATATTAGATGAATTTTTAGACATACATACAGATGAAGCTACATTTATGAAAAGTGTATTAGGAGCAAATACAATGAGTGTAGAAATTGCGAATAATAGAACAGAAATAAGAAAGAATTCTACTGTAATATCTACTGGTAATATACCAAGGTGGGTGAAAGAAAAAAGAAACAAATATTTATTTGAAGGTAAAGACCCACAAACAGAATTTGCAATAAGTGGATCGTGGTATGTTGATGGTCAGAATTTTAACATATTGGATAGATATGCTTTATTATTTTACATACATGAAAGTGACAGAAAGTCTGACTTTAATACTAACGATAATAAATTATCAGATTTAGAACTTAGACAAATATTATATACTCCCGAGATAGATGAATACTTAAAGGAGTGTTCAAAAATAAAAACTTTTATGTCAGAATCTATAAAACAAAAATTAGTTAGCTTGTGTGATAAAATGTATGACCCCATTCATACAAAATCTAGAAAAGAAATATATGTTAGTATAACAGCACAATTACATGCTATAATAAATGGAAGAAGTCCTATAAATGATGATGATGTCAAGTTTGTAAAAGATATGTTCAGCAAATGCTTTACAGAAACTAATGCTAGTTTATTGAATATGGAGTGTGGTAAGTGTTCTAGGAAGCTTGATGTTTGGGCGTTTAAAACTGTATTGTCTGCATTGGGTATTGCAGGTAAGAATAAGATAAGGAACTATGCATCTAAGGATTATGATGTTTCTAACTTTGAAACTATATTCGATGATTGTCTACATTATGGTGAAATATGTATGGTTGCTCCAGATCGTTATAGAAATACTGAGTGGATTGATTCAAAATGAAAGCAACAGATAAAAGTAAATTAAAGGCTAGTCACAAGAAAAGAGAGAAAGAGTTAAAAAAAGCTTGTAAGCAAATGGATCCTATAATACACAAGAATAGCTATGCTGTTCCCCCAGATATGATTGTAAAGTATATTATGTATAAGGATGATGTTTTAGAAAAATATAAAGATAGAACTTTAATAATATATCAACAAGATTTATTATTGGGTATTTCATCAATTCGTTGTGATGAGTGGGATTCCGAGTTTGGATTTAGATTAACAAAATTAATTAGAAATATATTAATAATGCCTTCACAGATGAAAGATTTAACACAAAAAGATATTGATTCTGTAAGGCAGTTAGTGGGGTTAAAAAAATGAAAGTTGATAGCAGAGAACCACAAAAGATTAAGGATGCATTCCCAGATGCTACGGTAGAGTCACTTGAAATAGGTGACATTACTTCAGATGATATGACAACAATAATAGAGCGGAAAACTATGGATGATTTACTTGCAAGTATCTTCGATGGTAGATATAAGGACCAAGTAAGAACATTAATAAATCTTCCTAGTTTTATGATAGTTGTTGGTGAGCTATCATATAGAAACAAAGATAAGTCCAGATATGTTCATGGTGCTATTGCTAGCCTACAATACAAATATAGAATACCTACATTTACTGTAGCAGATGATAATGCTTTTATTAGGAAAGTAAAATCTATTATGAAGAAGCGAGAAAATATTTCAGACTTAGATGTAGTAATAAAGCGTATACATAATGATCCGCAACTTAATCTATTCTGTAGCATACCAAATATAGGAACTAAAAAGGCCAAGGCATTATATGAGAAATATAATAGCATGACAAATTTATGCTGTTCTACAGTTAATGATATCCAGATGCTCCCGGGATTCGGCATGAAGACTGCAAAACATATTATTGATACCCTTAGAAACATCAAGGATGAGGGACGACCCCTACCCTAAATGGGCGATGTAGGGCGTTTCAAGCAGTTACGGGTGTATTTGATATATAATAATATATGTAATATATGAGTATCAGATAATAATATATGATAAACTATTGTAGATACTCTGATATTGCTAGTCTGTAATTACGTTGATTAGGGCGACCCATGGGATAGGTGTGTCCCGGTAATCCACCCACTAAAACCCCTGTTGTCATAGTTACACCATCGAAATACCATGTTCCTGTAGCAGATGCAGACTCCCATTCTATACGCATGTAGTTAATATTTGTCCAATCTGGAGTACTTGTAGTTGTCCATCCATTGGTACCTAATGCTGTATTTGTTGGTGCTCCTTCTCCTGCTGGCAATACTATTTCTGTCCATGTTGCAGATGCTGTAACCCATGCAGATATGTCTACCTTTTGTTGATAATACTTTGTAAAATTATCAGTTGCTAATGTAATAATAAGGTCATCATTTGCACCATAGTTAGTAGTACGTACCCAAAAACAAAAAGATGAATATTTTGGATTATTCATATTTATTGCACTAGCTAATTGTGCGTCAAATCGTCTATTACCAGTACCAGGATTAGTAAACTTTAAACAGTAACTACCAACCTTTTCAACAGCTGCATTAACATTTCTAGTAGGTCCACTTGTTGTCCATATAGCATCCATTGCTGTAGTATTTGCATATTCAGAATACACATCACCGTTTGCACCAAATATACTAGACTCATCATAGGCGAATGTAAATGGTCCTACTCTTACAGCTAATGCCATTAACTCGTCTAGGTCTGTATTATGTTTATCGGTGTCTGCTGCTGTCGAATAGAATCCACCCCTTAACTGGAGTTCCATATTATCTCGTCCCATATCCTGTTGTATATTTCCCCTCTTTCCTGGTACTCTTATTCTAGCTATATTATTTTGTACTGGTGCATCTACCATCCTAGGTGGATTTGCTGTAGGGAAAATAAAGTCACTTAGTCTTACCATTCTGTTTCCTCCGTAGTAGTACTAACATTTAATTGTTGTTTTGAACTTGCTGCAAATTGTCTTCTATTTTCTGCTCCCTTTGTTTGTTGCATCTGTTGTCCAAGAAGACGTTGCATGGTTAGCTGAGGTAGTAACATTGCTAATTCATATGTTGTTCTCCACCCTGTCTCTTTTGCAATTTCATGTGTTACAGAGTGTACTCTAAAATCCATATCATAGTTAGCATTTGCATATACTATATTGATAGTATTCCCTGCAATTACATCAGTATTCCCCACTACAGTAACATTTGCTGTTAATTGTATATCTCTTGTGTCTCCTGGTGTTCCTGACCATGTTTGTGTTCCGTCTCCTCTTAGTCGTTTTATTAGGTTTACTTTTGCTTCTGTAGATTGCATGTTATCAAGTGCTTCATCACGTATTATGTATTCTCTTATGTCGAATACTCCTTGTGAATCTGTTTCATTTATTTCTATTCTATTGTCATCTTCTAATATGAAGTGTAGTCCATCTAAGTTTAGATATTCTATTTCTCCGTCTAATACTCCATCGTTATTTGCATACATGTAAATTGATATCTTTTTTATGTATATGTCTTGATTGTACCAATCTGCATCGTCCCATGTTATTAATACACCATCATCGTCAGATGTATCATCCTTCCATTTTCTTCTATTTCCTGGACTAGGCAGTTTTAAAGTATATAACTGAAAGTCTTTTCCACTTTCGTCTTCAAATGGATCTGGTGAGGGGAGTACCCATACATAAACATCTTTATAGAAATCTTGTCCAGAACTCATATCTAATCGTATATTGAAACGCATTAGTGTTGCATCAGCTAGACCATCCTGATATGCTGATGCATAAAATGAAAGAGCTTTTACTCTTTGATCTAAACCATCAGCTAAAGCCCATTCATCTGCATCATCTGGATATTCTACTCTACATACAGAATTTGCCTCATAGTTTATTCCACGTTCTATTGTAATACATTCCTCTCCTATTTTTCTTATTGGATACGCAGTTGTTATATCTGTATTTCCAGATTCTTCATCATATGCTACTTCCCAATCAGTTGTAGATTCTGTCCATTCATCTCTATCTGTTGGAATATTAGATGTTTTTGGTATTCCAGCTACAACTATCTTATTTACGAGTGGTATAATATCTGTTTTAATACTACATGATATTATATCTTTTCCTACTGTAAAAGTCTTTACAGAAGTTCCATATCTTTCAACAGTTGTTACTACTTTTGCTGTAGTAGAATACCAATCTCGTAATACTGTTCCACATACTTCTCTCATTAGGTCGAATGCAGTTCTATCTTCTGCCTTTACACAGAGTGCATTTAATTTGAAGTATATATCATCATCAGTTATTCGTGTACCATCTGCAAAGTAATCACCATCTGCATATCCTCCTGATGTGTTGTATCGTAGATAATATCCCGTACCATCATCAGTAGTTGCTTTTGCAAATACTAACATGTATAGATTATCTGTATCCAAACTAGGTGTATCTACTTGAAAAGATATTTCTTGTGGATTATCACTATCATCGGTTATTATTCCTGGTGGTACTGTAGAAATACCTAATAATGTACCTCCTATTGTTTGTGCCCAATCTACATTTGCTAATGTATTTGTATCTGTACCACCATTGTCTTTACATCTATATACTCTACATTCTAAGTCATCTACGGTTCCACTACTTTTATAACCTTTTACAACTACTGTAGATAGATAACCTTCATTTGGTTTTATTACTTGTCCAACTACTTCTGTTCCATTATATAAATCATCTATATCTACTGTATCTGTACCACCAGTTGTTTGCTCTACAGCAGCTGGTAAACTTGTTGTAAAATTATCTGTTACATTTACATTTACTTCTGTAACTATATCCTCAATTATTGTAGCCCAATGTTCAAACATCCAAGTCTTATATACTTGTTTAAAAAAGAATTGTGCTTCATATGATCTTCCTGTTAGGGTAATAATATCTCCGGAATCTGTTACTGTATACTCTTGCGTGTCTACATGTCCCCCTATTATTTGTGTGTATGCTGTGTCTTCTTCATATTTGTGTGATATTTTTACTTCGTCATATGGGGTGAAAGCTGATTTTCTTATTCCTGCTGCATTATCTATAACTAATGTAAATACTCCGGTTTCATCTAGTACTATAGTGGTATGTGATATTCTTGATACTGCTTGCATTTCATAAGTATTAGTACCTATTTCTATTTTCCATTCTGGGGTTAATATATTAGCCATTTTGTTGATTTTGTGCTAAAGTGCTTAATAATAGTTCAATACTACGTTCCATATTCATTCCCGAACCTTGATATACAGGAGATCCTGTTCCAGATGTGTATATAATAAGGTCACCATACATATTTGTTTGTCCTTCTCCTGCTCCTTGTCCTGCAGCAGATGTACTTCCTCCTCCTGCTGCTGGTTCATTGGTTTTTTCTTCTCCAAACAAGTTGTATCGTAATCTTTCCATAAGTGGCATTTTATTCATATATGTTTGTGTTGCTATAAGGTCTTTATTAGTTTGTTCTATATCTTTTATTTTTTTCTCATATGAACTTATAGCTTTATCTATATTTTCCATTGGTAATAGTTCAATCTTAGCAAATTTTCCTTGTATTCCTGCTAGTTTTGCTGTCCAGTTTATTAAATCTATGATTGCATTAGCTTCTTGTATATACAAATTTGTAGTTTTAATAAGTTGTGGACCTAAATCGTTAGCCATTGCTATATTTAGTTCAAGCAATTTAATTTCTAAATTTCCTATCATTACTGCTACTCCTAGTCCTATTTTTATCCATGCTTCAAGTGCAAATACTACACCTGCTATCATTATAGCAAATGGTAGTAATATGGTGAATATTGGTCTTATTGCACCTTTTAAATGTGCTAATTGTGCTAAAGCCCATATAAGGTTTCCACCAAACATTAATATTGTACCTGCGGTTAGTCCAAAAGCTATTCCTAACCCAGCTATTTTTACAATATTTTTTCTTGTTTCTTCTGGTAATTTTTCAAATTCTTCTATTAATATACTTATTTTATCTACTAGTATTTCAACATATGGTAACAATATTGTTCCCATTTCTGTAGATAAATCTGATAGTTTAGTTTTTAGTTTAGAAACTCTACCAGCAGTTGTATTCATTTGCTCTGCATATATACCAGAAAACACAGAAGACTTTCGTTGTACTTCCGTGAATAGAGTTTGTTCTATTATAGCATCTTTTTGTGTACTAGTAAGTTCTTTAGACCTATCTATTGCATAAATATATGCTTTTTGTCCACTACTTAGTTCTTTATTTACTTTTTTGTATATATTTATCATTCGCTCATTGACACCAATAAGGTCAAAGTTTTGCATTCTGTATGTTTTCAGTCCCTTTGAAACCATAGCAAATGCACTGGACATATCTTCTCCCATTGCAGATGCTCCATTTTTCACCATTTCTATAAATTGGTCTATTTGTACATTTGTTAGACTTGTAGATAGTAACTTCATTACACCACGAGTTAAGTCTATTTTACTCATTAACTCACCAGAATGTTTATCTATTATAGATAAAATATCGTCAATGTCTCTACCAGTAGCTACTGCAACTTTACTAAGACCTCTTGATAATTTGTCAAATTCCATAGCACTATTTACAGCATTATTTAATGCCATTCCAAATGGTGCCATAGCTATTGTCATACCTATTCCGGCATTTCTTAATCTGGCTCCTACAAATCGTACTTTATCTGCTAGTGTATCTAGTACCTTAGATGCTTGATTATCTGCCCGTATTAATATGTCAAGTGTAGCTATTCTCATTTTCCAAACATTGATTCATTTATCTTTTGTTGATAATTTTTTACACATTCACTAACGAGTATATATTGCATGGGTTTTTTCCTAAGCTCTTTTATGTCTTCTAATTTGTATGATGTAGAGCTTAGGAGCATTCCCATAACTAATCCCTCGTTAGTTCTAGCAAGTTTTTTAAATCACCTAGTTCCCCGTCTCCAAGTACTCCGGCAAATGCTACTTTAGCCAAACATAAACTAATTTGTGACTTTACTTCTGGAGGTAATTTACTAAACTTCTCCTTAGTAACAGTCTTATCTGCTTTCTGTAAGCCCAGCATGATACGTAAATTAGAAACAATTTCTTGTTTTTTACGTTCAAGTTCTTTCGTTGTAGAAAGCTGTGATCCCGGTATTCTTTTTCCATTACTATCAAACGCATTTATTTTTTCGCGTTCAACAATAACTTTTATCTGAATATCAGCTTGTTCTGCTAACTTATCAGACTCTACACCCGTTGGAAAAATATATGGTATTTTTCCTTCCATACCTGCTATCGGTATGTATATAGGTTTTTCTTTCTCTTCCAAAACATCGTCTATACTCAAGACGTTCTCCTTTTCTTCTTTTACTTCTTTTTCACTCATTTTTGTACCTCTACTTAGGTGAGTAATAAACGGATATTCCTTAATCCGCTTATACTCCTGTTGCTGGAACTCCTACAAACTGACCTGACTTGAATACTCCTATCCAGTCTAGGTTCTCGATTACAGTACTTCCATCATTGCTTGGTGAAACTTCCCATGTATCGAACTTAACTTTTTCAACCCATATTCCAACATAATTTGTTCCTTGTGTAAAGAACAACTCAAGTTCAAATGCCGTTAGTTCGTCTCTTGTGTTTGCAACTATTGGGTATGGACTTGAACCACTAACGGTTCCAAGTGCAGCTGAACATAGTAGTCCATTTATTAATGCTCTACTAATAGTTCCTGAAACTTGTCTTAGTCCTTCCTTCACGTCTGTTGCATCCCTTGCTCCCATTCCAAAATAAGCCTCTACACCATTTTCTAGTCTAACCGTAAATCCCTCAACTCTACCTACTTGGTTTGCTGCTGCAGGGGCGGTCGCACTTAGTCCAGAGTCTGGAATAAGGCTGTGTTCTCCATCCGGGTCTTGTATATAGACCTTTCCTTCTGTTCCTTTATATATAGCTGTTGCCATATTTCATACCTCTTTATACACCACTATTTGGTAATCCTAATGTTATTCCTGATATGTGTTTCGCTACGAATTCCATCGTCTCTTTAACTACATCACCAGAATTACTTGGTGAAACTTCCCATGTGTCAAATAATAAACCACTAACCTCTATGTCTGTTCTTTGTGTGTTTCCATCTCCGACTTGTGCAACAGCTGTAATCGTATAGCTTCTTCCATACGTATAATCTACTGTCCATGTATTCCCGCTGGAGGGAGGACTAGCGAATGTAATAAGGGCATTCGGGTAATCTATAACATAATGTATTCCCTCAGTGCCCCATGCACTACCATCTTGTTTTATTGTTACAGTACCAACTATTAAATTGTTATAGTCTAGTTCGAATACTGTTTGTGCATCGTCTGCTGTTATGGATTCATCAGTTACTGTAGCTGCCGGGTTTTGATACTCTCCTGATGCTATTGAATATGTACTACCACTTAATGATGTTGTTGTATATGCCTTTGCTAGTAACATTCCATTTATAACAGCTCTCTCTAGTGTGCCAGATATATTTCTTGTTTTCTCTATTACTTCTACTGCGTCACGTTCTCCTAGTTCATGATATGTTTCTACATTATTTGCTAATCGCAATGTTACAGAGGAGGCTCTTCCTATAACTTCATCATCTAACCATACTTTTACTTCGGTTCCCTTTATTACAGATACTGCCATTATTCTTTCCTCCTTGTTGTTTTCTTTTCAAATGTTCTCATTTTAGCTGCTATGAACATCGTTTCTTTATCGTTTTGGGGTATATCTAATCCCTCATTCCCTATGGTTCCCGATGGTATATTCTCCTCATTTTCTATAGTTTGGGGGGCTATATCATCCGATGATAGTTTCTTATGTTTCTTTTGTGACATTTTATGACCTCCTCTTCCTCCATAGATAGAGCATGGAAACTCCTCCTATCGCAGATGCTCCAATGTAGATTAAAGGATATCCAGTGGTACTCTGCCTATTTTCATTTGGGACTATCTCTATAACTATTGTGTTTGAAGAGTTACCTTTTACAGAGAACGTTGTATTACATTCTGTAGCTGCGGCTGTTTGATTTATCATAAACACAGGCGAATTAAATTTCCTTAATACGTTAACTCCCATATTACAGAAAGTTATATTATGTGTTATACTACCATTTGTTTGATTCGTATATGTTCCATATGGTTTTTGAGTTACACAACTTATATTTGTCCAATTACTTCCTGCTGCTAGTGTAATATTAACCGATATGTTTTCAATGGTTTGTCCTTGAAACGTTTGGTCATACCATGCTGTTGATGATATAGTACCATCTCCTTCAACTACTGAACATTCCTGTTTTGCATTAACAATCCCAACAAATAATATAAACAATATTAGATACATATTATTTTTCATTTTAGTTATTTAAAACCTCCACATTATATAGTTGTATATTATAATGATTCCTTGTTTCTGGATTTCTTTTATAATCTCCCACTGTAATCCTTGTTATCTGCTTCATTACAGATGATGAATTATTAGTATAAGGTAATGTATTGTCTTCCATTATTTTTGCTACCGCACCTGTTAATACATTTAGTAGTTCTGGTCCTCCATATCTTTCTCCTTTTACTAATCCTTTTTGTGTTGATGCTACTTCTATGTATATAGAGAATGTTGGGAGTAGGTCTTGTTTTTTCTCTCCTATTCCTGTAAAGGGGCGGGTGTTATCTCTTGCTCTTTTTACTAATATAAATGGTGTTCTTGCTTCGTAGTGTCCTTCGGCATGGTCTATAAATTGTCCTGTTGGACGTTTGTTTAGAGGATCGTTTATATTATCTCTAAGTAGAGCTACTAATTCATCCTCTGCTAATTTGTAATAATCTTCTATTGTTGCCATTATTGTAACCTAGTTTGTTTCTTATTTTTTAGTTTTGGTTTTATTACTTTAATATAGGTTCTAATGATATTGTCGAATAACCACGATGATGCTAATCCAACACTAAATGGTACTATAATACCTTCATAATAAGACCCGATAATAGTACCAAGACATATATTACTTACAACTATATATTCGTCTAGTCTATTATCCATGACTTTGCCTTTTACTTGTCTTGCTGCTGCCCCCACAAATGCACATATTAGATTTAACATTTTTTACCTCGTTGTTGAAAGTATATATGAATCTTCATCTGATGTTATGGTTTCTATTTTAGATTCGAAAACACCATCTATTGCATTTCCACCATCACCAGTTGTAGATTCCATTGAACTTTTAAATGGATCCTGTCCAGACAACTTAATAATAAGTTCTCTATATTGTTCTTTCCATTGAGAGCTAATCTCATTTACTTTTGTTTCTTCTATTGGTGCTACATCCCACCCATTTATTACAGCATAGTGTGTTGCTAATAGGGATTCTGCTTGTTGTATTTCTCTCCATTTATCATCGCTACTAGTTTTGTCAGGTAGGAATCTGATTACATCCATATGTGACAGGTCTATATAATATGCTAGTACCTCATCACTTATGGTTGCATATGTTATATTTGTTAGACTTCTGTATTGTGGTATAGTAATATATGTATCATGTACAGTATATTTATACAACATTACTTTTACTTTACTAGTACTACCAGATGTATTTGTAAGTATACATCTTACATCTCCTATTATGTCACTAGCAAACCTATATGTTTTTGTTTCAGCTGATTGTGTTTTTACTGCAGCTAAGAAGTCTACCCAAAAGTCACCAGATACTGTAGGGTTATGTTGTCCCATAAAACTTACAGACCCGGTTGTTGAGACTGTAAATATTTTCTCGTATCCTGTTAGTGTTAGACCTGCCCCGTCTGATGCTTTCGCTTCTGCATCTGCTAATGAGTAAAAACTTCCCTCATCATTTGGAAGCAACCAGTACGTATTTTTTGTTACACCCATTTTATAGTTCCTCCGTTGTATGTCTGTATCCTATGAATATTCCTATTATTGAGATTGTAGCTCCTGCTCCACTTATTATCTTTCCCCAGTCTTGCATAGTATATCCTACATAGATATGTATACTTCTTGTTGTTTGACTTTCATTTGTTGTTAATGACGAGTTGGTTATCATGTGTACAGGACATGCTGTTAATGCATTTGTTGAACTGTAGGGGAAATTTATAAACGTTACATTTGTTGCATAATATGGACAATTTCCATCTACTGGTTGTAATCCACATGTTATATTTGTAGATGCTGATATGTTTCGCACAACTATTGTTAGGTTTGTATATGTTCCGTCTTGGCTTATTATTATCCCGGGACCAGATATAACTTCACAAAACCATATTGTATGGGCTGATAACATTCCATAACTATATATATGGTTTGTGGTAGTTAAATTCTTTGTGCTAGGAAGACCAATGGCTACAGTAAAGTAATCATCTGATACATTTAGGTTTCCCGCTCCTGCTTCTATACTCATGTGATAAAAGTGGTTTGTAGAATTTACAATACCTCCTGTAGATGCGAATACCATAATAATACACGCAATGAGTATTACTTCACTTCTTCTTACCATTTATTTTATCTCCGATATATTTTGTTAATGTTTTATATGCTGTTAGTGCTATTAGCTCTCCACACATACCGTACATGAATGCTACTATTGGAGTTGCTGGTAATACAGCCAATCCTATAACAGTTCCTAATAACGTATTTAGTGATACTGTATTGGCACCTGCGAATCCACCTATTACTACATTCCGTAATATGTAGACTATTTTAGTGTTTTCTTTTTCGTCTTTGTGATTTAGATACCAGTCTACTGCTCTCCATGTTCCACCAATCATTCCTGATACTCCTAAAATAAATGTTTGGTCCGTAACTAATTCTGCAAAGTTCATTTTATTCCTCCTATTATGTCACTTATTATTATATTGATACTATTTTTCAAGAATACTACAACTCCAATTACCGCTGTTGCTATTGCTATGAAGTAGTTCTGCTTCTTCTCTACAGCGTTTATTTTCCCGTCTAGTTTTTCGAAGTTGTCGTTATATGCTTTTTTTTCTATTTCATAATGCTTTCGTATCCCAACATTCATTCTGTCTATTTTTTCCCATTGTTCTTTCATATCCATTTTGAATGAAAATATCATGGATTGTTGTGAGTCTTTTAGTTCTTTTATTTCGCGTCTGACGTATGGCATTTCAGAGTTGAATTTCGTTGCTACATTCTCTAATAATACTCTAGTGTCTTCCATACGTTTTATTAGAGCGTCATTACTATCGTTATTATCGTCTTTGGTCATTGTCTTTTATATTAATGTAATTGTAGTTATTGGTAATGTAGTAGTTGTTAATATGCCTACGTGTACGTCCTGCCCGATGCTGAATGAGTTAGTCATCCCCGCCACCATCAGTAAAGTTATTAAAGTCGTCCATTTCATAGTTTAATCTGCTGCAAAGTAGTTGTTGTGGTTGTTGAGGTTGTTGTGGTTGAAGTAGTTACTTTATTAAAACCACTCTTTTCCTTTAACTCTCCAACATCTTTTTTAAGTTTTTTAGTATTCTCTTTCTTAATCTTGACATCATCTAAGCTTATTCCTGAGTTCTCCATCAACAAATCAACCGCAGCCATATTATAACCAATCTCGTTAAAGCAGTAAGTAATCTCCCTACCAAGTGCGAAGTCGGGTCTGCCATCATTATCCATCTTAGCCCTCATCTCGTTATAAACCTCCTCCGTAAACGGCTCGAATGAGGCGTTGACGTATTCGCTATAACTATCAAACGCCCACAAAGCTATGATGTTAATCTGTGTCTTTGTTGGTTTCTCATAAGTCCAACACATATCGCTTTCGTTATACCTGTTTATTGTTTCTGTCCAACAACCTATTTCTCCGCAGATGTCAGCCCCATTAATCTGTACTGCGTTGACGTTGCTCCATCGCTGGTTTCCACCTGTGATTGTACCTAACTCCATAGTGTTGTCTGTAGTTGGAACAAGCTCATCTTGTATACCATCAAACACCGCATAGTTGGTATGATCATCACTAGCTCTCATACCAATACTCCCCTCACTATTTGATAAAAACCCTATACCAGCGTGGTCTGAAGCATTCTCTTTATT
>Ga0075125_10000126_pt1 | contig 30538 bp, 52 predicted proteins | sample AntAceMetag02UKN_FD_69810 | JGI IMG/M metagenome (GOLD analysis project Ga0075125, IMG submission 69810) | Saline lake microbial communities from Ace Lake, Antarctica - Antarctic Ace Lake Metagenome 02UKN | ecosystem: Environmental > Aquatic > Non-marine Saline and Alkaline > Saline | place... | reverse complement strand
TAATTGTTCTGATTGTTCTGATTGTTTTAATTGTTTTGATTGTTTTAATTGTTCTGATTGTTCTGATTGTTCTAATTGTTCTGATAAAAAATATATGATAAAAAATGTTCAATTTACTAAAAAGGAGTATGAAGCATGGAAAAAGAATTTAATTTAAGTAAAGAAAACTCCTACAAAAGTTGGGGTTGGATAAAGAACAAAAACAAGGAGATGGAGAATGAAAGTTTGGAAAGATAAAGAAGGAAAGAAATTAACTGCTAAAGAATTTACTAAAAGATTTAAAGAAGGAATAGTAAACATGACTCCAAGACAGAGATTAACAAACGAAGTTAGGTCTACATTTATAATGTTAGTTGGTTATATCGTTGGTTTAGTCTCTTTAATCATTTATAGAAAAAGTTTTGCAGTTCAATGGTTTACTTACGCATTAATAATAATTTTTTTAGGAGCAGGATGGGGACAATTAATAAAATGGTTAGCACTACGACAGCAGTTAAAATTATTCAAAGATATGGGAGAAAACGCATTAGATTTAGATAAGGTCTTAGGTAGTTTAGAAAATGAGGAACTTAAAATATGAAAGGGGGTAAAAAATAAGATGGGATTAGAAGAAGCATTTGAATCACCAGCATTTTATATACTTGGTGGAGGGGGAGTGATATGTGAAGTGGTAGGATTTATTATAGCAAAACAGATGGGAACTCCATGGAGTTTATGGATGTTTGGAGCATTAATAATAGGAACACTAATAGCAGCAGCATTTTTTGCAACAAGAGGTTAAAATGGGAGAGATAATAAAAGAAGATATTGAAAGAGAACATTTAGAAAAAACTAAAATTAAAAAAATATTCATTAATGGAGAAAGAATTTATCTAAAAAGAAATTTCTTAGGTTGGTCTGTAATCCATCCAATAAGACCAGATGGTAAATTAAATTGGAAAAATCTTATTGATGGAGGTAGTTGGATTAAATTAGGAATTGTAATATTTTTAGTTTTAGTTATCTTAGGATGTATAAAAGAGTATGCAACAATAGTAAGAGTAGCAAATGAATGTTTGGCAACAAATCAGATATTCAATTTAGGATTAAAATAAAATAGGAGGTTAAAAATAATGGCAGAAGACAAAGAAGAAAAAGAAGAAACTGAAGAAGAAAAGAAAGTTTCAACTCGTGGTGACCCAATCGTAAAAATTCATTAAAGATGAAAAAATACAATGGAGAAAATCCCCAAAATGCAGGGATTAAAATTAGTTATACTGGGAAGAAACCAAAAGTAAGGTTTAGTTATCCAGTAAGTAAAGAAGATAGTGATACGAGAGGGAGCATGTTGCCATATATTTTTATAGGATTGGTTTTAATATGTGGTTTAACCTATATGATTTGTGATTCACGAAATGATACATTAGACGCTATGTACAAGGAATCAGAATTAAACTCATTTGTTAAGTGTGCTGCAACGCATCCTTTTAAAACATTGACTAATTATTCATATGTAAAGTATGACCTTTGTTTACCTGAAAAAAGTTTGCTCAGAATACCTTGGGCGGTAATTTGCGTACTTCTCTTACCACTTGTTCTATCCTCTATAATCTACTTCCCTTTTAAGAAAAAATGGGACAGATTTTATCCAGATTTTAAAGCAGCTATTTCAGTAAAGAAATACAAGAAATTTAATAAAAAAGATTTAAAGAAAGATTCAGAAGGAAAATATTATTTAGAATTACCAATTTTTGATAATGTTATTTGTGATTTTAAAGCAACAAAGCAATTTAGCAAATACTTAGAAGAATTTGAAATAGAAGAATACAAGTTTGAATATAATAAAAAAAGGAGAATGAACTCAACCAAAAAGAAACAGAGACCAAAGAATGAATTTATATGGCATGCGAGATGGTATTTCAAAGAAAAACCAACTAAAGGATTTATCGAGGTGTTATTTAAATAATGGTAAAAGAAAAAAAGATTGGATTACTTTACTTGGGATTGCATAATCAGTTAGTAAAGAAGTATGGGGAAAATTCAACAATTACAAGAAAAGAGTTCTTTTGTAAACTAGGAAAACATTACATGATTCCAAAAGATTTGAGATATTGGATAATAAAAGAAATGGTGAAAGTAAATCTGATAGAAAGAATAAGTAGAGATAAGATAAAAATACTAAAGTGTGATATTAATTTAGAAGGAGATAGACAAAAGTTAGCAAAAATAATAAGTTTGTAACTAATTTAGAATAATACAAACGTTTAAATACAACCAAATATTAAGAATAAGTAAAGAGAGATAAAAGTAAGAATAAGCAAGAGTGTAGAAAAGATAAATGAAATAGCAAAGAAACTAAGAATGAAAAATAAAACAGAAGAAGAAATTAATAATAAATTCAAAGAAGAATTCGCAAAATTGTGCGAGGGAAAATAAAATCTTTATAATAAAAGATTTTGAAACAAACAAAAAAATGAAAAATTCAAAGGAAACAAATCAAGAAAATAGAATGTTTAAACATAAAAAATGCAAGAGATGTGGAATAATATTAAGAAAGAAAAATAGAAGTGGTTTCTGTAGACATTGTTATATATTAGATTATGCTCAAAAGATGCGTAGAAAAAGAGTAGAAAATAAATGTTGTGCAGAATGTGGAGCAAAGGTTAAACCAAAGATAATTTATCCTTATAGGTGTGAGAAATGTTTGTCAAAGAAAAATAAAAGTCAAAATAGAACTGAAAGGAGGAGAAAGTGGAATGATAGGAAGCCATCAACATAAATTCAAAGAGAAAGGAAATTATTATATCTGTGATTGTGGAAAAAAGATATTAAGATTCAAAATGGATAATGGAATAAAAGTAGGAATAAGAAGTAATGGAAGAATGTATACAAAGAAAGCAAATTCAAATAGGTTTTTTTTCCCAAAAGAATATATGAAATTTGAAGATAACTTAAAACCAAAACAAAAACACTCAGTAAAATGTTTATTACATACTGGAGCAAGAATAGATGAATTAAAACATGCAAAAGTAGAGGACTTTGTTTATAATCCAACTGGAAGAAGTAGAATAATATTAAGAAAGACAAAAACAAAAGCAAGGAAAGGAGAATTTGGTTCTGGAAAGCCAAGAGATATTCCATTAAGTAAAACATTTGCAAAATATCTATTCAGTTATATAAAAGAAAAGAAGTTAAAAACGCAAGACACATTAAACATTCATTCAAATTCCCAAACAAATACTTTTATGAAACAAGTAGCAAGAAAAGTAAATATAAGCAATCCAGAAGACTTTTCTGCACATACATTAAGAAAGACCTTAGAAGTTTGGTTAATGGCTCTGGGAGTTGATTCTTTGCCCCTGACAGCCCATCTAGGACACGACATCAAAACTGCTGCAAGTAATTATGTTTCCCCAGATATATTTAGTTGGGAAGATAAGAATAATATAAGAAAAATTATTGGAGATTTATATACAAAATGAACTTAGGAGTAATCGGAGGAACAGTAGCAGGATTATTATGTATACCAGCATATTATTTTTTTAAATGGGGGCTAGAAAAATTTTTCAAATGAAATACTCCCACACCTTAAAGGGTAGGGTATCTTAAAGAAAATGGAAAAGAAAAACAAACAGATTGAAAGAGAACTAAAAGGTCAATTAAAATTAGGAGATTTTTTTGGATAATGGAAATTAATAAAACTCATTGTGTTGATTGTATTGATGGATTAAAGCAATTAGAAGATAATAGTGTTCAATGTATTTGGACAGACCCCCCATTTAATATAAATTATAAATATGACAAGTATAAAGATAAGAGGGAAGATTATTTTGAATGGTGTGAAAAATGGCTAAAAGAATGCCATAGAGTTTTGAAAGATAATGGGAGCTTGTTTGTTAAGATGTGGTCAAGACATATGTTCTCTTTTGGAAATTTGTTATCTAAAAATAACTTTCAATTTAAAAATGTTATAATCTGGAAAAGAAAGTCTTGTGCTAATTATAAGGATAAATTTCTTGGAGGATATGAAATTATTTTCTTCTTCACAAAGCAAGAAGGCAATAAATTTGTTGCAGAAGGGTTTTTGAGAGACACTAAATTTTTGAAGAGATGGGATGGAACTAAAGAATATAAGGGAAGATTAAACGATTTATGGGATGATGTTAGACCAGTTACAGCAGGTAATTTAATCCATCCAGAAGGAATTTATGTTGAAGGAACTGGAAAAAAAGAACATCCAGCCCAACATCCAGAAGAAATAGTTTTAAGGAGTTTAAAATGTTCTACTGAAGAAGGAGATTTGGTTCTTGATATTTTTATGGGGAGTGGAACAGTTGCATCTGTTTGTAAAAAGATTAAGAGAAATTTTATAGGATTTGAAATTTCAGAAAAGTATTGTAATATAGCAAACAAAAGAGTAGAAGAAAATTCCCAAACACAACTAAATTCGGAGGGCATTTCTCCTCCCAAGCCTAAAGTCATGGGTATCCAAAATGCAAAACTTATATGAAAGACTCCCACATCCTAAAGGATGGGGTATCTTAAACTAAAATGGAAAAACAAGCAAAAGAAAAAGCGATAAGAGAAGCAGTTAAGAAATGTCCTTACAAAAAAGAGTGTATCTTAACGATGATTGATAAAATTAAAAATCCTTATCCAGAAGATATTTTTCCTGAAATAAAGGAGAGGTCATTTCCTGCAATAAGAAAGATGTTTAAAAGATATTCTTTAATTCCATTAGATAGATTATCTGCACATTTGATGAGGTTGGCAAGAAACAATTTGAAAGAAGAACTAAAACAGGAGGTTCGCAATTCCTCCCAAGCTTAAAAGCATGGGTATCCTTGCGATAATTATATGACAAAACTAACAAATAAACAAAAAGAAAAAATAAGAAATCTAAGTGAACAAGGAAAGAAACAAAAAGAAATAGCAGAAATACTTGGAGTTTCCCAAAGAACAATAAGCTATTGGTTATTACCAGAAGATAAAAGAAAAGAAGACATAAAGAAAATTTCTAACAATTTCAAATCAAAATCTATCAAAGAAAAAAGAAAAATATACAAAACAAGATTAGAATACTTAAAAAAATATCAAAGAGATAGATACAATTCAGATAAAGAATTTAGAAAGAAGAAATTAGAATCATCCAAAAAGAATTATATAAAGAGGAATAAAAATGGTAAATAAACCAAGCGATTATTGGATAAGAAGAAGAAAACAAGAAGAGGAAGAAAGAATAGAAAAAGAAAAAAAAGAAAAGGAGGAAAAAGAATGAAAGAAGTATTTAACAAAGAAATAGAAAAAGTTTAAATTGAAAAAATTAATTTCTACTAGTTATGCTGTTGAGAGTAAGACATATAAGGACGGATACCAGACGACACTTTTTGAAAAAAGAAGTCCAAATTTTGATAAAAAGAAAACGAAAACAAATGGAAAAATTTTTACTCTTACAAAAGATAAAACAGGAGATGGTCAAATAGACATAGATGATTTAGATTGGCAATATATGGAAGGAGATGGAGATTTTAGAAGTAAGGAAGTAAAGAAATTAAGAGACGAAGCAGACATAATAATTACCAATCCCCCATTTAGTTTATTCAGAGAGTTTTTAGCTTGGATAGTAAAAACTAATAAGAAGTTTGTGATTATTGGGAATAAAAATTGTGTGACTTACAAAGAGATATTTCCACTTATAAAAGATAATAAATTATGGTCAGGAAGAACGGAATGGAGTGGAGGTTTGTGGTTTGAAACAAAAAACCCTCAAGATGTAGATAAAGTTATTGATGGAATAAATATGAAAAATGTCTCCTCTGTCTGGTTCACAAATATTGATCATGGTCGACGTCATCAACAACTGCCCCTAATGCCCATGGAAGATAATTTGAAATACTCAAAACATAAAGAAATACAAGGCAAAAAATCCTATGATAAATATGATAACTATGATGCTATAGAAGTGTCATTTACTGATTCAATCCCTTCTGATTATGAAGGTGTGATGGGTGCACCTATTAGCTTTCTTGATAAGTATAGTCCGGAGCAGTTTGAAATATTGCTATGTTCTGCTTATTCAGATACAAATAACTATGGTAGTGGTGCTTTATATGTAAAAGGAAAAAAACAATACGCCCGTATTTTAATTAAGCACAAAGAAATAAAATGAATAAAGAATTAAAACAAATGTTAGAATTATATAAAAACAAAAGATATAAAATAATATCCGAAAGAATGATGGAAGTAGATGAGAATACAGTTACCCTACAAATAAAAAGTGGAAGAAGAATACTAACTTGCTCTTGTGAAAATCAAGGAAGATTTGGCAACTCAACATTATGCAGACACAAACAATTCTTTATTATGTTTCCATTATTAGATACGCTATTAAAAAGAATAGAAGACCTAAAAGTTTCTTATAAAATTGGAAGAAAAATACAAAAGGAAAGTATTGCTTACGATATGATGATTAATGATTTAGATAATTTGTTAAGATTAAAATGAAGATAAATTATGATAGACTATTTAGTGTAAAAGTGCATAATCCAGACCAAGCGACGCTATTGCATGATACTTGCAAATTAATTTTAGTTAGACTTCTAAAAAGGAAACATAAAAACACATTAATTTATACAGAATATAATCCAGAAAATCCAAACAGTTCTTACCCTGATATATGGATGAAGATTGGCGAGAGAAGATATGTTTTTGAAATACAAAAGCAGATTACTACTAAGTGGTTAAAACAAATAATAAAAAGATATGACTTACCAAACTATGAGTTAATCGTTATACCGATTGATAAAATGCCAAAAGATATTTATGAGTTAAGAAATAAATTAAAAGAGTTTATAATTTAGAACCAACCTTATCAGAGCGGTTACTTCTGGTTTCCCAATAAACTTTTCCAGTTTTACTTATTCTTTTTCCAGCAGCCAATGCCTTCCGAGCAGCATCTCTATTAATATCAACGCCTTTAACTTTTGTTTGTGGCAAGGTTTTCAAACTTCTCCGTTGATTTTTAAAACCAATACTACTAAACTCTTTATCTAATTCAGACTTAATGAAATCCATACCTTTTACATGTAATCAAAGTTTTATAAATATCGATTGAAGACATTAGAAACTATCAAGGCATTAAGAAAAGCATGTGAAGGGAATCGAACCCCCATCTCCTACTTACAAGGAAGGTGTTTTACCATTAAACTACACATATTCCATTTTTAAGTATTTTGTAAGTTTTTATTTGTGTTTCCATTTTAAATTAATCTCCTTTTATTTTTATTGAATATGAAAACGGGTTTTATCCCGTTTCTTTTTAATTGGTTCAAAAGGTTTAAATCTAAATAACGATTTTTAAACACCCTCTCAAACAAATTTTTTATTTTTTGTTTTGCTTTCATTGTAGATAAACAAACATTAAGAAGTTTATAAACCTATCTGTTCGTCGTTTCATTTAGAATAAGTAACAAACATTAAGAAGTATTTTATCGTCGTGGAAGTTGTTGTCATTTAATAATTGTTGTTACTGATGAAAAGGAACAAAAAAAAGGACAGGAATTTTAAAAAAGTTGTTTAAACATTCTATTTTTTAAAAAGTTTAAGAGTAGATAATAATAGAATATAGTATTTTTAAAATCTTTATATTAAAAGATTGTGTTTTTATTTCTCCTTTTTCTATCTTGTTTAATCCTATTAATAATCTTCAACTCTTTTTTATGCAAGGGAATTCGTTTTAATAATTCACTTAACAATTTTTTAATACTCATAAGATAGAATAAACAATAATCCCTTTTATACTTTTACTTTAAAGTATCTCTTAGATTAATAAGCAATTTTAAACCAGAATAAAACCAGAAGATAAATTTTAAGAAAAAATTTTAAGAAAAAATCAAAAAAAATAATTTTTTTTCTCACTTTTTAGACCCTAAAAATAACACATTATAACACCTTATAACACCCTTAAAAAGCACTTTCAGAAAATGATGCCTAGTAAATTTCTCCCTGAAAGTTAAATGCCTTGATTGGAACACTATTTGAATCAATAATAGAGCAAATGCCTTGAACGATTATCCAAAAGAGGTATCCCTACACCAAATGCCTTGAAAAATGGGAGTGAAAGTGTGTTGGAGTGCCTAGTTGGGGTAGTTTTGAAGGGGTTTGCGACAAAACAAAGAAAAAACAGGGTCAAATGCCTAGAAATAAACCAAATATACCCTCTTTACTATGACCTAGCCCAAACTTTTAGTAGTATACACTATTTTATATATTAAATACTAACGCTTAACACTTAACAAACACCGTATAACCGAGAAAAAACCACTTAAATGCCTTGAAAAACCCCAAAACGTTAAACACTTAACACAAATATTAAGCAAAACAACCACTTTTATACTAAAAACCCTTTAAAAACACCATTTTAACACAAAAAAGCCACTTATAAGCCTATATACAACCAATTTACCTCAAAAATGATAGAATTAGGGGGTAAAGAGTCTTATATCACTCTTTTTCGTCTTTTTTAGCAAATTTGCTACAAATCTTACTTATTTGCTGAAAAGAAACACTAAAACCATTAGAATTTAATAATTCTTGGAGTTCTCTTAGTGTTTTATCGCTTTCTTGAGCAAGAATGTATAAACTAATGTCTCTTTGGTGCATTAATTTATCATTTATCGTCTTTTTTCTTTTTATTCCCTTGATTTTGTTATATAATTGAGAGAGAACTACACTATTATAGTTGAATTTAGAAAGAATGGGGTGGTTATATACCATAAAATTAATTTCAGAGTAATCAAAGTCTTTATTTTCTTCTAAAAAGTCTAATAATAGATTCAATTTATCTTGAACACTTAGATTTTCATCCAATTCTGTATTGTTTTGAGTATATGAACCATCTTTCCATTCATTAGAAGTCTTTTTCTTATGACACTCAATACAAATGGGGACTAAGTTGCTAAGTTCATTAGTTCCACCAGTGGCAAGAGAAATTATGTGGTCAATCTCTAATTCCTCTGGGGATTTTTTCTGTTTACAAGATACACATATAAAATTATGAATCTTTTTTATCCGATATTTCGTTCTTGGGTGTAGATATGGTCTGTTCATCTTTATTATTATTTTTTGAGTCTTTTAAATCTTTTTTTGTTTCATTATCTCCAAACCTCACACAAATACTTCTGATTTGAACATAAGATAGAGTTAAATCATATTTGGAGAATAGTTCAGAAAGTTCTCGATAGCTCAATTTAAGTTCTTTCCGAAATAACCATATTAATAAATCTCTTTGTTCTCTAAATTTAACTTGTGCAGAACTCATAGAAGACTTTTCACTATCAGCCAATGCCTTTTCTTTCCTTTTTCTATACTTTTTCTCAACTTCTGCATCTCCTAATGCAAACTTCCCATAAAACCTACCCTTAAATCTAGTATAAAGTCCTTTAATCTTGTAAGTCATAGTCTTTTGACCCATTAAAATCAAATATCTTTTCTTATGGGAGTTATAAACTTTAAAATATCCCCTTCTTCCATGAGATTCAAACACATGAACCAATGCACGAGTTCTAAAGATAGCCATATACTTATCTAATAAAAAAATTGTTGGCAAAACTATTAAAATAAAAAGATTTTTCTGTCTCATCTGCATAGCAAGACTAACTAATACACGATTCACAGGAGATAAACTACTTCTTGAACTAAATCCAGTAAAGGCTTCATCATAAATTATACATTGTCCTTTTTTTGCATGAAGAATTGCATCACGAAACTCCTCTGGAGAAAAAACAACTCGACTTAAATCTAAAGTTGGGTCTATAACTTTTCCTACCTGAAATGCGAGTGTAGATTTTCCTGAACCTTCTGCTCCATCAATAACTAAAACACAATCCTTATCTTTTTTTTGAAGAGATGGAAGAATTTTATCATGTAGGTTGTGATATAATCTAGAAGACATAGAATAATTAATTGTAAAGCCTGTTTTTGGGTCAGAAATTTTTACAGTTTCATTTCCTTGAAAAGATTGTTGTTTATTTTCTATTTCTTCTTGTTTTAATGCTTGTTCCATTTTTAACTAATATCATCATCGTCATCAGAAGCATAAGCAGTTCCTTTTCCTTGTTTATTTTGTAATCTTCTAAGAAATAAACTCTTTTTAAGTAGTAACAAATATTGTATTGGATTATTTGGGTTTGGTTTTTGTTCAAAGCCACTACCTGTTTTTGATTTTAACGCTCCTTGTTCATATATTTTTGTATTCAATGCAGTCATTTCTTTGTCCTTATCTCCATCTTCTCGTTCATCCCCCCCAAGAATAGCCCAAATGGAATCTAATTTAATATTCCATCTATCATAATTTCCATCTGCCATTGCAGTATAAGATTCATTCCATAATTTTTCCAAAGTAGAATTAATTAATCCAGCAGCATTTATTCTTGATTGTGCTTTTTCATCTTCAGGAATTCTATTCACATCTTTTACCCATGCCATTAAGATAAATCACATCAAGGTTTTATAAATATCGATTATAAGAAATTATAATTAATAACTCTGAAATTACAACAACTATTTAAATACTACTACGACTACTATTTATCATGAAAATTAAATGTTCAAAATGTGCTTGTTGTGGAGAATCAAATCAAAAGTTTTTATCGATAGACCATATAAATGGTGAAGGAACAATTCATAGAAAAAAAATACATGGACACATAAATATTTGGTTAATAAAAAATAATTTCCCTAAAGGATTTCAAACCTTATGCTGTAATTGTAATTGGGGAAAATATAATAACAATGGTATTTGTCCACATAAAGATAATTCTAATTTATAAGTTCTTATAATTAACTAAGAAGTAGTAAATTTAATCGATATTTATAAAACTATATGATTATCATATTTGATGGAGATACGCATTTTACAATCATACTTCAAGAGAAACTTGAAATTTTTTAAGGGGGCAAGAATATGTTAGCGAATATTATTGGTGGATTTATTGTAATCCTTGTAGGTACAGCTCTCCTTCCCACAGTCGCGCAACAGGTTGGGACAGCACAAGCTGATGGAAATGTAACTGGAGCAGCAGATACTTTGGTTGGATTGACAACTCTTTTCTTTGCTTTGGCTATTGCAACTTCAAGTATCGGAATCGCCGCACAAGGTTTAAGAAATTCAGGATTAATTTAATTAGTCTAGGATAGTTTCAAAAAAAACTTGATGATGAGGAGAACAAGACTTAGACCAAAAGGGAGTCATTTGTTCATTAAATTATCATCAAGTTTTTAATTTTTTTTGTTATTTTTAAGATACAACAAACAGAATAGGTTTCTAAAGTTTAAAATATAATTTATTATAATTTAATCGATATTTATAAAACTTCTACATGTATGAATAATTATAAGTGTGGGTAAAGTAATGAAATATGGAAGATAAAATTTATAAGAGTATTCTATTTGGAATAGCATTCATAATTATAAATTTACTTTTGGTTTCTGCATCTGATTTCGGATATGATAATCCAACCCTTCCAAATATTCCATCACCAGTGATTACAACAACCACAACCACAAATGCGAGTGATACAAATACTTCTGAATACTGGAATACTAATTTAGGAATTTTAGATGATGCTAATGCAACACAAATGGAAGATAGTGGTGGAACTTTAAATATAAAAGTATCTTGGTTCACAACTCTTTGGAATGTAATTTTTGGAACAAAAGATACGGATGATTTAACTGAAGGTTCAACAAATCTTTATGATAACAGAAGTTGGAATGAAACTTATGCTGGTGGTTTATACATACCTTATTCTGGAGCAACAAGTAATGTGGATTTAGGGATTTATAATTTTACTACTACTGGGCATACCTATTCTGAAGATTTTTATGTGGGAAATTACATACAAGAACAAGGTGATTCTGGAACATTTATACAATTTCCAGGAGATAGACACATTCATACATTTGCTGGAGGTTATCCTGTTGCAGAGTTTATTGGAGGCACACCTAAAGGTTATCTTCTTTTGGGAGATGGGGTAGAAGAAGTTGATTTGATAGTTTATGGCAGTACAAATCAGAAATTATTTTGGGTAGATAGCGTTCTTGATAGAGTTAATGTATCTGGGTCTTTTAATGTTGTTGGGGATGGAAATTTTACAGGAAATGTAACTGCTGAAAACGTTTGGTTGCCAACACAAATCTTTTCATATACTGAAATTAATTTATCTGTGGTTGGTGCTGGAATTTGGACTAATGTAACCTTTGGAGAAGCAGAAGAAATAAAAAAGAGAATCACACATACTTATAATGATGCTACAAATTATACTTTTACAATTCAAGAAAAAGGAACTTATCAAATTATGGCTAGTATAGACATCTCAGATATTTCTGCTAATGCAGCAGACCACATTGCCTTTTATAGAATCCTTCAAAACAATGAAGAAATCCATGGAAGTTTATGGGCAACTGGTTTTTCTAAAAAAGATGTATCCAATAAAAGAAATTGGAAAGTGTTAATTGAAGCAGATATAGGGGACACAATAATCATGCAATTTACAAGTCCAGAAACAACTGTTCAAATTGTTGGGAGGCATTGCCCTTACTCAGATTCTCATGTACATAGTGCTTCGATAGTAATAGAGAGGGTAGGATGAAAAAAATATTTTTAACAATAATGATTGGGGTTTTCTTAATTAGTTTAGTCGGAGCAACACAACAAAGTTTAGGAACTTTCAAACAAGGAAGTGAAGGAGACTGTATTAGTTTAATTCAAACTTGTGGAAATTGTACTTACAATAATGTATCAAGAGTAGTTAAAACAGGAGAAGATTCAGAAGTATTCACAATTAATTCTGCAATGACTAAAGATGATACTTATTACAATTATAGTTTTTGCAACATAACAAAAATTGGAGTGTATAATGTTAATGGCTTTGGAGACCCAAGTGGAACTAAAACTTCTTGGACTTATGATTTTGAAATAACTACAACTGGGTTTGTAGGAACACTTGGTTTTTATTTTCTAATATTAATTTTAACTTTTGGTGTAATTATCTTTGGGTATTACATAGAAGATGTATGGGTTGTCATGCTTGGAGGTTTTGGATTAGTCTTCGTAGGATTGTTCATATTGTTTAATGGCATAGATATAATAAAAGACTCAGTATACACTTGGGGAATTGGAATAATAATCTTAATGTTAGGTTGCTATCTAATTGCTCGTGGTGGAATGGAACAATTAGGCAATTAATTTTATTTTTTATTTATAATACATTATAATCGACATTTATAAAACCTTGATGATAATAAATTAACATCAAGGAAATGAGATAATGGAAATAAGAAAATGTTTAGAGAGAAAAGATGGAGTAAAGATGGTGATTGTTCCAAAGAAATCTGATATTAAAAAAGGAGATTATGTGAAAATAGAGAAGATAAAGAAAAAAGGAGGTGAAGAATAATGGTAGAAGAAAAAGTAGAAGAGAAACCAAAAGAAAAAGAAGAAGAAATGAAAGAAGAATATACTCTTGTAGAAATTCCAACAGGAAGTGCATTAGCAATAAGAAGACCAAACAATGAGGTAATGACATCAGACCAAGCAATAGTAGAGATATTAAATAAGTTAGAGAAGATTGAAAAGGCGGTTGCATGATAGGAGTAATATTCCAATTTGGTACAGAAATTGTGGAGGTTAGAGTAAAAGATTCAAATGTTTTTTTCAGGAGATCTAATTCTCAACAATTTGCAGATATTGACGGAATAAAATTAGATAAGCAAGGAGTGATTAAAGAGTTCCCAGATTTGGAGGGCAAAGAAGATTGGAAACGACAAGCAAGGGAGAGGTTCAAGAATAAAATAAAAAAAATGGAAACAGAACAAGAACAAGTTAAGTATATAATAGAGGATTTGAGTAAATGGGGATACATTGCGAAATTCATTCAGAAGCAGGGTTTTAGACCAGTAAAAATATAAAATGGACACTTTAATAGAATATTTAAATAAAAGAGCAAAGGAAAAAAGAAAGGAAGAAAAGAAATTAAAAGATAAGTTCAATTCATTAAGTTTAGTAGAGAGAGATGCTTGTGAAAGAATTACCAAGAGAAGAAATACACCTAGTGTAGGATTATATTTTTTATTTGGAGTACCTAAGGTAGTAATTTTTCTTTTAGTATTTGCATTTGTTTTAGATTATTTTCTGTTAGTAGATATAATAATGCCAATAAGAATTATTGTAACAAATATACTTTCTCTTTGGGTTTTCTTAATTATAATTGGTCTTTGTGTAGATTTAACTAGTATGAGAAATTTAGAAAAATTAAAAAGAAATTTATTATTAAAAAAGAAACCTTTGGGGGCAAAGAAGTAATGACATGGCAGAACAATCTATTCAGCAATCTATTGGTGGTAAGCATTTTACTTGCTTTAGCATTAATAGTTTATTGTAAGATAAAAAACACAACAGTAATAGAATTAATAAAAGAAATTAAAGACGCAACAACTCCAGATGAATAAAATAATAAAATTAATGTTAATAATTTTGGCAGGGATAGATGTAACAGTAACTATTTTTCTTCCAATAATAATTGCAGCGTTATGGATTGTGATTAGTGGTTTAGATAGTTGGACAGCATATTTTTTCTATGGATTAGGTTTATTAGCAACAATGTTTCGTGCAATTAAAATAGGTTGGTTGCAAAATGATTAAAATAATTGGAACAACACATCTTATGCCAAAGGAAGAAATTGATAGTATACTAAAAAAAGAAAACCCAGAGTTAATTGCAGTTGAATTATGTAAGACAAGATTTGATTTAATGGTAATGCCTTTAATTAATAATACAAAAATTTCCCAAGAAAAGAAAGAAGATAGTACACTTGTAGAAAAAATATCAAGTGCCGTAAAAGAGAAAGCAGAAAAAGAAAATTTACAATATGGTTCAGACCAAATAAATGCTTGTCTATATGCAAAAGAAAATAATATACAATTAGAATTTATTGATTTAGATATAATGAGAACAAAAGAGTTAATGGAGAAACTACCAGAAGAAGAAGTAAAAGGATTTATGAATGAATTATTAGAATTTCAAAAAGTAGAATTAAAAGACCTTCAAAAAGAAATAAACGAGAAAGAAGTATTACAGAAGTCAAAATTAAAATATCCCATAGCTTATGAATTTTTAATTACTATTCGAGACTTATACCTTTTAAGTAGTATTTTAAAAGTAGAAAGAAACAATCCAAAGAAAAAGATATTAGTAGTTGTAGGAAAAGGACACAAGAAATTTTTAGAGGAGGAATTAAAATGACTGAATTAGACCAATCAGAACTTTCAGACGAAGAAGCAATAGCAAAGATAGCAGAAGCAATGAAAGGGAATGCTCCAACACAAGAAGATAAACAAAATGTCCATACATTCCTAATCAATGTTGTTCAAGCAGAAAATATAAGCAAAATATCTAAGGTAGGAAATATTAGAGATGATAAAGAGATTAATGAATTGGGAATTCCAAGATGGAATGTACGAGGAGCATTAGAGATGGCAAGAATTTCAGACAAGTTAATGGATAATAGTTTCTTTAAAGAATATTTTGAATCACAAGCAGTAAACACTTTGAATACAAGTCTTTCAAGGGAAGGATTCTTAATTAAACAAGCAACAACTATTACGAAGCACGTAGCAGATACTACTAAACGTAGAAAGATAAACAAAGGGATGTTTGGAAAAAAAACAGTAGAAGAACAAGGAGGAGAGGTAACATCCTAAAAAATGAAAGGGGGTAAAAAATAAGATGGGATTAACAGAACGAATAAAAGAAGAAGTAGCAAAAGAATTGAATAAGAAAGAAACAGTAGAGAAAAAATTTAAATTTCCTTTTGGGAAAAAAGTAGGAAAAAGTCAAAAGAAAAAGAATTTCACAACTATTTTGCTATTAAATGAAAATGGAACTTATGATTTTAAGAAGTATCAAATAAAAGACCAAGCATTTTGGCATGATTCAATTCCCAGATTAGCAACATCAGGACATGTTATGTTTGATAAAAAAGGAAATCCATTAGTAATTTTACCAAATTGGAGTGTAGAACCATTTAGTCCATTAGTTCATTATAATCAATCAATGATTGATGGAAGTAATACTAAAGGGTACAAAGTTTTAATGTCTTTAATGGAAAGTTCTAAAGTAGATTCTAAACCAAAAGTTGGAGGAATGCTTAAATGGATAGGGATTATAGCATTGATAGGAATTATTGCATATGCTTTCATTTCTGGTGGAGGAGGGTAGATTAAATGGCTTTCGCTAAGATTAGGTTAGGAGTAGAAGAAATATTTACTATCACAATTTCAGATATAGATGGAAGAAAAGTAGGGAAGTGGACTGTGTTAAAAAAAGATTTTGGCAAAGTTATAAAGATTTTAGTTAATAAGTATAGTCTTAACTTCAAGGTAATTTCAGAAAAAAGAGATAGAGATTTAGATTGGGCTATGCAATAAAGACTAATCGATATTTATAAAACTTCTACATGTATTTTTTATATGAAACTTAAAGAATTACTAAGCAAGGTAGTAGAGAATAAAAGGAATGGACAATTAAACACTTACATAAAAAAGAATCAATTAAAAAAAGTAGGGATTTCTAAAGAAGAATTGTTTAATCTCAACATAGATTTTAAATTAAAGAAACTTTTGTTCGAAGATTGAAAGGAGGTAAATAAGATGGGATATTCAAAAATGGAGTTAAGAAATAAAAGTAATCCTTTGCTTAGAAGACTTCAAAGACAATTAGATAAGAAAATTAAATTAAAAGAAAGTTATGATAAAATACTAAAAGATAAGAAGTATAAGAAGTATAAGAAAGATAAAAAAGATAAAGACATTAGTATAAATCTAAAAGATTTTGATAAGGATTATGAAATATTATCTAAAGTAAGAAAAACAAAGTTAGGTCTTTATAATAAAAGAGGTCGTAGGTAATGGTAACACAAACAGCATTAAGGTCTAGAGGGAGAACTTCTATAAGAGCTGAACCAAGCACGAGAATAAAACGTAAAGAGGAAGAGAAGCAAATAATTGAAACCTTAGAAAAAATAAAAGAAATACCAAAAGGTAAGACACAAGTAGAAAAAGATTGGGAACAAGTACAACTTATGCTCTCTCGTGGAAAGGTAAAATCTGGATTTAGTCAAATGTCTAAGGACATATACCACGCAATTCAATATCCTACTTCTCACAAGATTAATAATTTGGTTGGTAAATTACCAAAAGTATACATTACACAGATGAGAAAGATGCGTCAGGATTATCGTTCAGGGGTATCTGCTAGGGCATACTATAGAGAAAAAACTGCTTGGTCTGCTCCAGTAGTTCCAAAAGAAGGAGAAGCAGGATTTATCGGACCAGTTAGACCAGAATATTTACCAAAACCTTCAGACTTAGTTCCCTCTGGAGTTATAAAAGAGATTATAGAAAAAAAAGGGTTTGTTCCAAGAGATATACTAAAAATAACAACTCCTTCAGACTTAGTTCCCTCTGGAGTTATAAAAGAGATTATAGAAAAAAAAGGATTTGTTTCAAAAGATATACTAAAAACAGATACAATCGAAGTTAAAGATGTAACAACTTCAAAAGTAGATTTAACTAAGGAGACACAAAGGTATAAAGATTTAGGATACACAAAACGCCAGTCAGAAATATTAGCTAAGGAATCTTTAGATAGGGGAGGAATGACTTTTAGTCCAAAGGGTGCAGAAAAAATTATAGAAAGCAAAAGAGTTAGTGTTCCCACAAATCTTTTCTTTACAGGAGAGTCTGTACTCTCTGTAGTATCAGCACAAACTTTAAAAACAAAAGAGGACGCAGTAAGAGATGACATTAGCGTACCAGATAGGATACCTGATAGGGACATTAAGGGGATGGGTTTCTTTTCACCTATTGGAGATAGGGCTAGTGATTTTATTTCTCGTGTGCGTGAAGGTGATAAGGAAGCATTTAAAGAACAAGAAATTAAAGCAACAAAACCATTCATCTCAGCATACGACCCATCAGATTTTAAAGGAGCAATAGAAAAACCAGAAAAGACATGGGGAGAAAAACTTAAAGATATTCCTTCAAATGTTTTAGGATATGCAAGAGAATTCTCAGCAGAACAAAGGACATTGGTTGGAGCAGAGAGTATGCTAGAAATTGGTGGGGTTGCTCCCATAGAAAGTGAGAGGAAGGAAGAGACAAAACTTTTTTTTAAAGAAACTGGAAGGAAAGTAGGGGGATTTGCGAAGGAAGTAGGAGAAGGAATATTAGATTTTCCAATAGTAGTACCTCAATATATTCCAAAACCACCACCATCAACAGCCAAAGAATTTTTCATAAGTGGATTAGATACTAGGATAACAAAACCTTGGAGAGTATCGACTATTGGAGAAACTGGAACAGATATTCAAACAGGAGTAAGAATGACTGGGTCATTAGCAGCACTAGGGTATACGGGTATGTTTAGTAGACTTGGAGTGGAACAGACATATATTGCTCCTCCAAGTGAAACTCCGATTTACCAACGTGCAACTTTGATAGGAGAACCTTCAAAACAAGAAACTCCTTTTATGTTATCCATTCCAGAAAGAGAAGAAAAAACAGCAGCAGGTTTTTTTGTTAAAGGAATAGAAGTAGCTCCAGAAATGGCTGCGTGGATTGCTGCACCTTATGCTGCCGCAGGGGTTACTGTTCTAGCATCAGGAGAAAAATTAACTACACTTGATACGGATGCGAAAAAATTAGCAGAAAAAGAATGGAAACAATATGAGAGAGATGTTAGTTCTGGAGTAATACAATTTAAAGAAGGAGAAAGAGTATATACAAAGCAAGAGTTCTTAATAGAAATTTTACCACAGATAAGAGAACAATTAAAAAAACAAGCATTAATTGAAGGGGGTGTTTCTTTGGGATTTTTAGCAGTTGGTGGAGTAAAATGGTTAAGAAAACCAGTAATAAAATATAGACAAGCAAAAGCTCCTAGTCCTTGGTTTGGGGAAGTAAAAACAACAATTTCAAAAGGAGGAAAAACAGTTGAGGTGTCTTCTTATGAATTGTATAGTTATCGTCCACCAGTTGAAAGGCAAGTAACAACAAGATTTAGAAACATTTTTGGGATGAAACCTAAATTCGATTGGACTCCAAGGGGTAGTTTAAAACAAACTCCTTTCGGACAAACTTATGGGCAACTTTATAAAACTCAAGTGTATGAAGGAAAACTCGTTAAAGAAGGCATACAACCCTATGTTGCAGAAACAGCAAAGTATGGGAAAGCAGGTAAACTAGGTAAACCAAAATATTCTCTTGTTATTCCAGATAAACAAGTAATGCTTCCAAGAGAAAAGATTAGTTTACTTCCATCAAGAGAACAAGCACAAATTGCAGAATTGATTGCATATAAAAAAGGAACTCCTCCATTAAAATTAGAAACCCTCCCACAATTCGTAAAAGAATCAGAAGCATTGTATGGGGGAAAAATGCAAGTAGTTAATTTATGGAAAGGAGAAGGAAGGAGAACAACTACTTCTCAAGTATTTTCTTTAATAGAAAAACAAAAAGAAATACAAGGATTTAAATTTCTTAGGGCAGATGTTACAGCAAGGGATATTTCTAAACCATTTGGAAGAGTAACAAAAAGGGTTAGTTATGTAGAAGGAAGGATTGTTGAACTTCCACAAATTAATTTAGGTAGAGAAATAGAAGGAATGGTTATAAAACCATCTGTAATTACAAAAACTCCATTTGCTAAAACATTTCAAGAACAAACTATTCTTTCAGTAGTAGCTCCAAAACCCCCACCATCAGCAATTCCAAAAATGATTACGATACCTCCAACAGAATTGGGGAACATTCCTTTAATGGTTGGTGGGACAGGATTAGCAACTTTGCCTTTTGGAGGAGAAGGAGTTTATGAAAGGATGGAAGTAGGAGGGGGTATACCTCTTGTAAGTGCTGCACAAGTAGATTCAGTAGTATTAACACCAAAAGAAATAGAAGTACAAAAACCTTCCACTATTTTAATTAGCGAACCCAAATTAGAAACTGTAACAAAACAAATTATAAGACCAACATTAAAAATGATTCCGCAAGTAAAACAAATACCAACATTAAAGCAGATACCAGTTTCAAAACAAATACCAATCTTAAAGCAAGTACCAATAACAAAACAAGAATTATTACCACAACTAAAGCAGGTTTTGAGAACTCAACAAATACAAGTACCAAGACAACCAACAATAACAAAACCCCCAATTACACCATTAGTTCCAAAGACTCCTTTATTAAAAAGATTATCAAAGAAAGCAGAAGAGGGAGAATTGTTTGAAGCATTTGCATTTAAGTTTGGAAAAGAAGTAAAGGTAGCAAAAGGCACAAAAAGAAAAGTATCTAGTGAGTTAGAGAAATTCTTAAAGAAAGAATTATCAGCATCAGGATATTTGACTAAGGAAGGAAAGAAGATAAAAGCAGAAGAAACTGGATTGCTTAGAAGCATGGAATTTAGAAAGAGCAAGATAAGTCCATTCTTAGTTGTAGAAAAGAAAGCAAAGAGATTAAGAATCGGGGGAACTGGAAAAGAGATACAATTCTTTAGAGGGAAAAAGAATTCTAAAAAAAGTCTTTTTGGATTGTAGAGTTACCACTAATTCTTCAATCGATATTTATAAAACTTTGATTACGTGTAATCCTATGAAATTGAAAAAATTATCCTTAAAAGTAAGAGTAAATAAATCTAATGGGCAATTAAATGTAAATCTTCCTAGAAAGAAATTTTCTTTAAAAGAATTAGACAATCTAACTTCTGGTAAAGTTATTAAATTATTAATGGAGCAAAATGATAAATAAAAAAAGAAAATTCTGGAATAATGAAGAAAAAAATGCAATTTAAGAAAGGGCAAGTCGGAATTTGGGCGTACGCACTGATGCTTTCAATAGTAGTAGTAATATTAGCATTAGCATTAGTACCAGCAGGAAATGAATTTATATCAAGTGCAATGAATGTTTCAACAGCAGACGCAATAGGATTAGATTGTAACAATGCGTCAATAAGCAATTTTGTAAAAGGGACATGTGTGATAACAGATTTCTCACAAGTTTATTTTTTTGGAGGGTTAATACTAATTGGGGTTGGAATCATTACCTCAAAAGTAATATTAGGATGAATAAGAAGGCACAGACGATGGGATTGGCGATTTTGTCAGCAGTAGCTGTTTTTGTTTGTGGGTTTATGTTCATAAATTTTCTTATGCCAGAGGTTACTGTCTTTAGGACCTCTCTTTCTTGTACAAGTGTAGATACAATTAGTGATGGAACTAAATTACTTTGTCTTTTTGGTGATGCAGCAGTTCCTTATGTAATTTTAGGGATAGTCTCTTTAGGATTGGGAGCAATAACAGCGAGGTTAAAGTCGTAAAATGAATAAAAAAATATTATTAGGCTTAGTATTATGTTTATTTTTAGTAGGAATTGTATCGGCAGAACTTTTTACTTTTGATAATGTTTTAGACTATAGTTATGATGATATGGAAGTAAGAGTTGTAAATTTCTTTGGATTAGGAGGAAAAATTGGAAAAGTAGAATTAACTTCACATAATTCTCCGACAGAAATAAAAAATATTATTAGAGGAAAAGATAGAGCTGTAATGTATTATGATTTTTCAGAATGGGAATTATATGAGAATGGTATAGGAGAAGTAGAATTTACTGATATGAGAACTGGAGAAGAAATTGATAAAGATTATCATTTTGCTAAAGCAACTTACGAAACTATTTTGGTTAATGATTATAAAGAAGTTTGCACAGAAGAATTTAATACTTTGAATCAAACAATAGAAACTATTTGTAGAAACGAAGTTATTGGAATACACGAAGAAGAAAAGTTTGTAGGTTGGGAAAGATTAAAAAATAATGATATTCCTTCTGAAGAAATTAGAATAGCATTAATTACAGATGTTAATTCAGAAGATTATATCGATGGAGTTTGGACTATTGCAGGAAAAAAGATTAGCAGACATGCTGAATGGACTGAAAGTTTAAATGTTTCTATATGGGCATGGTATAGTTTTAATGCGAGTGCAGGAAGTGCTTTAGATAATGTTTTGGGAGTTGCTGCAAGAGATGGAACTCTTAATAACATGGAAGATGATGATTGGGAAGTAGGACTTATTGGAAATGCTCTTGGTCCTGATGGAACAAATGAAGATATAAGTATGGGAGAAGACCCTTTCGGTGGATACGGTGCAGATTTTACTATAAACTGGTGGGAAAAAAGACCTGCTACAACTGTTCAAAGAAATGCTTGGGGTTATGGTTCTGCTACTTATGTTCCTATTGGAGAAAATAGTTATGCCGATAAGATTTGTATTCTTGGTTCTACTGGAGGGGCATCTTGGGATTTTATTGGTATAGGAGCATTATGTACTGATAGTTTAACAATAAATGCATGGGATATGATAACTTTAACACGAATTGGAGATAATTGTTCATTGTACAGAGATGGAGTTGTCAGGGATAGTACATCTTGTTCAGGAAGTCCATGGGATGGGCAAGATTTTAAACTTTTTTCTTATGTAGGTGGAAGTTATTATGTTGGATTAATGGATGAAATGGGAATTTGGTTAAGGGGTCTTTCAATGACAGAAGTAGACCAACTTTATAATGACGGAAATGGGATAGGTTATGGAATTGTTTTTACAAATAATCCAAATGTAACTATACAATCACCAGAAAATACAACTTATAGTAATCCTATAAATTTTTCAGTAATAGCATTAGATGAAATTTCAATGGAAGGAGGAGAATGTTGGGTAACTATTGACGGAGGAACTACAAATTATTCAATGCTTAATGCGTCAAATCACGTGGACGTTTATAATTATACTGCTCCTTCTGTTTATACAGGTGGAGGATATTTAGCAGAGTTTTATTGCGATAATAGTAAGGGAAATATAAATAATTCTGAAAGTGTTTCATTTTATATGGACACTGCGGGTGTTAATATTATTTCTCCTCTTAATAATACAAATTGGAGTGATAATACTTTAGATGTTGAATATATTGCGAGTGGTATTGGAATTAGTTGTTGGTATTCAAATGATTCAATGTTAGTAAATCAATCTCTTGCTACTTGTGGAACAAATATTACAACAGAAATTTGGAGTGATGGGGAACATGATGTTATTGTTTATGTCGAAGACGGGAGTGGAAATTTAGATTCATCAAGAGTAAGTTTTCTTATTGATACAACATATCCTCTATCGAATGTAATTTCCCCTCGCGGATTAATTAATTATCATTTAAATGGAACAAATTTAACAATAGTATGGTCTGTTGTAGACACAAATTTAGAAAGTTGTTGGTATGATTATACTGGAACAAATATTACTGTGCCATGCCTTGATTTTAGTAGAACTTTTAACATTACAAGTACAAATAATAATTTAACTTTCTATGCAAATGATTCTGTTGGGAATGAAGCAAGTAATTATACAAGTTGGAGTTTTAAAGTATTCGAGAATTTTCAAGTATATAATTCTTCTACTTATGAAACAACATTAGAAACATTCATATTAAATATGACAACTGATGGAACTTATAGTGTTACTGCTGATTTTATTTATAATAGCTCAAACATGGGGGCAGGGGCAAAAACTGGGAGTAGTACAAATGTTCAATTCTTAAAAACTTTGGATGTTCCGATTACTGGTCTTTTATCAAATAGAACTTTTTACTGGGATGTTACTCATAGTGGAAGCACAATAAATACTACCTCCGCAAATCAAACAGGACATTTAATTTATTTCACCGCTTGTAATACTACTTATACAACTCCTTTTTTGAATATTTCTTTTAAAGATGAAAGTGATTTAAGTTATATCAATGCAAGTATTCCTACAAGTACATTTGTTTATTATCTTGGTAGTGGAAGTGTGAATAAAACTTATTCTCTCATTAATAATACGGCAAACAATGATTATATTTTTTGTGCATCACCAAACAAAACTTTTTATGTCGATTCACAGATACAATATAAATCAACAGACTATCCACAGAGAATTTATAATCCAAGTGTGCTAAGCTACACAAATTCGGTTACCAATACAATTTTATATCTTTTAAATGAAGTAGATGGTATCTATGTAACTTTTCAAGTCATTAATAGTATAAATCAGTTATTATCTAGTGCATTAGTTTCTTTATCAAGGGAAATAGAAGGGTCAGATGTCTCTGTAGCAAATGGTCTAACAGGAGCAGATGGTTTAGCCACATTTTGGTTGAATCCAGATTTTTCACATGATTTATCTGTGTCCAAATCAGGATACACTACTTACAGCACAAGTATTTTTCCAACGCAAACAGAATATACAATAACTTTATCTGGGGGAGTAGTATCAGTAACAGAAGTATATACAAGGGGAATGAAGACATTTTTCCTACCAAAAACAAGGGAACTTTTTAATGATACATCGTATGACTTTGAATTCAATTTAACTTCTAGTTATTGGGAGTTAGATAGCTTTGGTTTTAATTTAAGGTTAGCAAATGGAACAATAGTGGGAACAGATAGTTCAATTACCGAAGGAAGTCCAGCAAGTTATTCTTACGATGTAAATAACCAGTCAATTATTTATATGGATTATTATTGGATTGTAGAAGGGAACACAACAAGTGGAAGTAGTTATTGGGTAGTAACAAATACAGAATATACTGATTGGAGTATTGCGGTTTTCTTTACAGATTTATCACTTTATTTAGATTCAGGAATATTTGGATTAGATAATTTTGGAAGATATTTAATAACTTTCTTAATATTATTTATTGCAGTAGGAGTGTTTAGTTATAAGTATGGATTTACAAGTCCAGTCCCAATCACAATGATGATTTTTATGATAGTCTTCTTTTTAGATGTGGTAGTTGGACTAATACCCGCAGTAAGGGGTATAGATTACCTTGTAACTTATCTCGCAGGACTATTGGTAGCAGTAACGATAATTGGGCAGGTGGCAAGATGAAAGTTTGGAATTATATGATGATTATGCTAACAATGATGATTTTTTTATCTTTTATGGGTTATTCATTAACAGGTTCTGATACAATCTTGCAAGATGTTGGAATAGAGATAAATAGTACCACAGGAGAATTAGTGGAAGGAGATGTTGCTAATTCAAATTGGTTTGATAAGTTATTTAATGCAAGTACTGGTTTAATAGTTTTAGCAGGACTTGCTGTAGCAATAGCGGTTGGTTTCTTTACAAAACAGTTTGATTGGAAGTTAGCTTTAGTTGGTTTCTTTACGAGTTTTGTAATATTCTTTGTTTCATTTGGATGGAATATAATAGAATTAGCAAAGAGTACAGGAGAGACATGGTTAGTAGCAGTAATAGCTACAATCTTTTTACCCCTATCTGCTATGTTCGTGATTTCAATAATAGAATGGTTTGGGGGTTCACCATCAGATTAAAATGGCATGGATAGAAAGTTTAGAGTTAGAAACAATTTTGATACAAGTCTTTGCTGGAAGTGCAACCTACTTTGCTCCAATAGCAATATTTGCAATTATGAGTCTAGCAGCATATTTTAGGATGACTGCATTGACAATGGGATTTATGATATTCATTTTCTTACTAATGTTCTCAGGATTCTTCACAAGTAGTTTAGTAATTTTCATATCAATAATAGGAGGACTACTCGTAGGATATGCCATAAGTAAAATAGTAAAGAACTAATCGATATTTATAAAACTTTGATTACATGTAAAAGGTATGGGTTTAGTTCAAGATTTACTGAAAGGTATAAAAGGGAATAAGTCAGAATTTAAAGAGCAATTAAAAGAAGCACAAATACAAGATAAAATTCAATCTACAATAGAAGAAAGAAAGAAAAGTAGCAACCAGAGAGAAGTTGAAAGATATATGAAAGAGAAAGAAGAAGAAAGGATAAAACAAATGTTAAAGAAAATAAATAAAAAAAGAACACAAGACCAATGGAAAAGTAATTCTGTCTTAAAAAAAGGGACAAGTATTCTCAAGAATGATAGACCAATTCTAAAAGAAAAGAATATTTTTGCTGGTAAACATAATATACCATTTTTGAATGGGGGGGAATGTTTTTAAAATGACTAAAAAAAAGGAAGATGAATCTAAAAAAGAAACGTATGTAAAAAAAAGAATGGTACTAAAAAGAATTTTAAAGAAAGGACAAATGACAGTAAAAATTCCAGAGTTTAAAGCACCAAGTATTTTAGGAGACCAAAATAGATTTTTTAAAGATGAATTTGAAAAAGAAAAAAGGAGTATGTTCAGATGATATTCACGCAAGTGATTTTTTTAAGGGGGGGAAAAAATGGATAGGAAAAGGATGAGTAAGAAAGGAGAAATGAGTGGGGTAGGGATGATTGTTCTAGTAGCAATTACTTTAATTGTTGGAGTGATTTTTTTCCAAGCAATATCTCAGGAAGTTGGGAAAACAAATACTCTTGGTGCATTAGTAAATGATACAAACACCTTGGCAGCTGCGAATGCTTCAATATATCTAACAGATTATCGTGCATTGAGTGATGTTGTTATAACAAATGTGACTGGGGATGGAGAAACGCTTAACGCAGATAATTATACAGTAACAAACAATGTAGTATATAATGGGAATTTAGCAGTTCAGATTGAAACAGCTTCTCTTTCAGAATTTGCTTCAAAGTCTGTAAATATTTCAGCAGTAGCCCAAGGATTGACTTACATACCAAATAGTGGAGCAAGAGCGCTAGCAGGTTTAATAGGAATCTTCTTTGCTTTAGCAGTAGCGATTGTAGCATTAAGCCCAACACTAAGGAGCGGGGTTTTAGATATGATGAGCAAATAAACCTAATTTATTTTTTATTTTTTATTTTTTATTGAATTGGATTAAGAAAGGAAAAGAAGATGCCGTATAGTAAAAACTTTAAGAAATTAATGAAGAATGTTAAGAAAACGTATTTGGGAAAGGAAGTTAAACCAAAATATAAAAAGAAGTATGGTTCAGTTTACGATTTGGATGAAATCGAATCAATAGCTTTTGGTATAGCCAAGAGTAGAGGAATTAAAATAGATAAAAACAAATGACATATAAAAATATATTAAAGATAATCCCAACACTCCAAGCATTACAATTAAATAGTGAGAATGTTAAAGCAATCAAAGTCCCAAAAAAAGATGGAAGTGGAAAGGGAATAAGAGCAAATAAAGGAAGAGCAGGTTGTTCAAGCAAGGAATTAGTTGGTTTAGGAATGAAAAACATAGTTGGAATAGAAGTAATTAAATTAGAATCCGATTTACTAGCAGGATTATGAATGTTAAAAGAATAGCAAAGGTATTAGAAGAAAAAGATGATTTAAGGATAAGGAACTTAATTCTAGAAGGAGCAAGGGAGAAAAGTCAGATTGTACATGGTTCAAGAGCATATAATATCCAATCTCCATATTATTTAAGAAAAAAAACAAGTGATTATGATTTGTTAGCATATAAACCCAAGAAGTCCGCAGAGGAATTAGCTAAAGAGCTAAGAAGAGTTTTACATAAGGATGTAGAAGTAACTAAGGGGAAGCATAAAGGAACATATAAAGTAAAGATGAATGGTAAAACGATTGCAGATTATACTCAACTTAAAACAAAACCCAAAACAAAAAGTTCTTTTGGAACAAAGGTAAGAGATATAAAATCAATAAAAAGGAATGTTCAAAGGCTAACTAAGAAGCCAACAGCCAAATATCGCAGGGAAAAAGATTTAGATACCTTGCAAAGAATAGAAAAAATAGAAGCATTAGACAAAAGGTTTTCATTGTAATAGGAGGAAAAAAAATGGTAAAAAAGAAAAGAAAAAAGAAGAAAAAGAGATAATACTAATTTCTAAAGGTAGTTGGACAGGGTATCCCTTAGAAGCAAAGTTGTGCTAGGACTGTCGCTACCTTTACATTATTCTTAATGTTTTATACTTTATAATTCTTTCTAATCTTAACTACAGAGTAGGAGCACACTATTCTTTAGTTAATATACTTCTATTTAAATGAGAAATACCTAATTTGTGCATGAAAAAGAGGGAAGTAAAAAAACAAGTTGGGGGTTTGAAGAAAGAAGTAAAAAAAGATTTTGAACTTGATATACTAAATTTATTAAAAAAAGGATTAAATCCAACAAAGATTGCAGTTCATTTAAACATTTCTAAACAAAATTTACAATACTATTTATCTTCGTTAAAGAAACAGAATGTTATCAAGAAAATAGGCTATGGAGTATGGGAAATCATACCAACTGGAGAAGTAAAAATACTTAGTCATAAGGGTAGCTTACAAGTTAAAGATGTAAGAGGTCATGCGTTCATCTGGAAAATTAAACCAAATAAGAAATTAGATTGGATAAAAATATTAAAATCTAAGAAAATAGATTATGAATTAAAAGGATTATCCAAAACACCAAGGATAATTATTGGAGGAAAGAAAATATGGTTAGGAAATAACTTTATAACAATATTTGAGCCAAAGTGGAATAGCTTTTTCGCAACAAACCCCATAGAATCTAAGAAGGAAGCGATATTTAGTATGATTGATACAATAGAAGAGATAAAAAGATTTTCTAAGGATTTTAAATATAAATTCACTTGTAGGAGACAACACTATGGATTTGTAAATAATAAGGAAGCATTATATTTTAATAGAAAAGGAAAGAAGATTTTAATTAAGAATGAAAAAGGTTATTGGTTTTCAATAGATTACTCGCAAAATAAATATAAAGAAGCAGAAACAATACATGAAAAAGATGCAGATGTTGATGGGCTTGGTTATCAGAAACTAATGAACTCACACGAAAAAACAAACTTCAAGGTAACTCCAGACTTTATTTTAAATGGATTGAATATGCAAAACAAAATGATTCAACAAGTAACCTCAAACCAATTAATGTTTAATGAAAACTTTGAATCCCATGTAAGTTCAATAAAACAATTAGGTTTCTCAGCAGAAGCAAATTCTAAATCAACAGAGTTGTTAGCGAATACAATTCTTCAGATGAAGGAATCTTTTGAAGGACAAGTAGAAAAATTAAGAACGGAAATAGGAAAAATAGAAAAACATCACCATTAATAAGTTACAACAATCATTTAAATATAACATTATCATAAATTATAATAAGATGAAACTAAAATTAAATACCTTAACTAAAGGACTTAGTTTTGTTGGAATTGTGATAATTCTTTTTTCTATGGGGTGGCACATAAAGTATCCAGATAATAGTCAATTAGTTTTATTCATAATTCAAGGAATTTTCTTTTTAGGGTTTGCATATATGTGTGAATTTACAAGAAGAATACAAGAGAAATATAATGAATTAGATAATATAATAAATCGTCTTGATAGGTGGGCAAAACAAAGATTTGAAAAGTTAGAAGGGGATTTAAAATGACATACTCCCACACCCTAAAGGGTAGGGTATCTTAAAAGAAAATGTTAATACAATCAATAAATTATATTGAAAGAGAAATACAAGAAAATATTTTAAAGTTATTTTCTAATTTAGATTATTATGAATTAGACCCTTGTTATTCAACAGGAGTTTTTTATAAAAAGGGTTTGAAACAACCAAGATTAAAGTTTGATATAAAACCACAAACAGAAGATACAAAAGAAGCAGATGTGAGGAAATTACCTCTAAAAGATAATTCAGTTAAAACAATTATGTTTGACCCTCCTTTTGTTATTGGAATTCCAAGGGGTTCAAAAGATAAAAAAGAAAGTAACAAAACTTTTAATAGATTTGGTGGGTTTTTCTCAAAACAAGAACAATCAGATTTTTATAGGGTAAGTCTAAAAGAGTTATATAGGGTTTTGGAAAATGGAGGAATTATTGCTTTTAAGTGTCAAGATACAGTTAGTTCTGGAAAGCAATATTTAGTTCACGCCGAAATAATTGAAATGGCTCAAAAAATAGGATTTTATGTTAAAGATTTATTTATTCTTTTATCTAAGCATAGGATGAATAGTGGAAAGTGGAAAGTTCAGAGACATTCAAGAAAATATCATTGTTATTATTTAGTATTAAAAAAGGAGGTTCGCAATTCCTCCCAAGCCTAAAGGCATGGGTATCCAAAATGCAAAACTTATATAAAAGATGAAAATGGGAAAATATAATCTAATGTTCATTGAGTTATTAAAATTCGTTGGAGTAATTGGGATAATTGTAGAAAAAGATAATTTGATAGGGCTTGGTTCTTTGATTGTTTTGATAAGTTGTATATGGTTAAAGGAGGTGTTGAAGAAAAATGGAATTAACAAAGAATGAAAGAATAAAATTATTTGAATATATGTGGAAAAGTGGTTTTTTAATACAAGCAAAATCATTTATAGAATTAAAAACAGAAAAAGAAAGATTAGAAAGATTAAGGTCATTAATTAATAATGGTTATAGAATCCAATTATTTGGAAATAAATTTGATGTTATTAATATTAAAGGGGTATGTATCTCTCAAGAATTAATTGATGAATTAACAGAAGCATATAATTATCTTAAAGGAGATATAAAATGA